>Ga0129307_1000022_pt1 | contig 257469 bp, 205 predicted proteins | sample P1105metagenome_FD_94437 | JGI IMG/M metagenome (GOLD analysis project Ga0129307, IMG submission 94437) | Capybara group fecal microbial communities from Wisconsin, USA - P1105 metagenome | ecosystem: Host-associated > Mammals > Digestive system > Large intestine > Fecal | place: USA...
GCAACAACACTTCTCTATGCTGTAAGGTATAGAGAAGGCAGCTGCAATAATGAGGAATTTCCCGCTGCAACTTTGGGGAAATGGCTCTGCAACTTTAGGGATTTACCCCTTGCAAAAAACAGTTAAAGTTTAAGGATTTTCTTTTTGCATTACCTGTAACTTCATTTACCAAATCTTCCACTTCTTCAGGATCTAAAGTAGTGGTGATGCTTAAAAGCTTTGATTTTCCAAGTAAAGTGATGTTATTAAATAATAAAAGCACAATTGCTGCCACGAGTGATAAAACGATTGCGATAAGGGGTAAGCCTGCGCCTACAACAATACCAACGCTTATTGACCAAAACATAAATACAAGGTCTAAGGGGTTCTTTAAAGCGGTTCTGAAACGAACGATTGATAAAGCACCCACCATACCAAGAGATACCACAACGCTTGACTGGATGGTGATGATGATTGTGGCTGTGATAACAGGCATTAAGATAAGTGAAATATTAAATGCCTTTGAATAAAAGCCGTTTTTACAGCAAAGCTTGTAAATAATGTAAATGAAAATACCGATTACAACGGAGATTGAAAGTAACATTATCATCTCCTGCATGGATAAGCTTGAATTTGTAAAGTTTTCAAGGACTGACTTTTTGATTATTTCTTTTGCACTCATTAGTATGCTCCTTTATTTAGTGTTTCTCTTGCATTTGCGTATTTTGAAAACGACGATTGGTTAAGTAACCCGTTTCTGTTTAGTATATTTCTTATTTGACGCGGCAAAAATTCATCGTATTTAACTTCCAAAACCTGCATTCCGGGAAGAACATCAGTGTAATTCTTTATATCGCTTTCATAAAAAGAATCTAGGTCCGAAGAAGCGATTATGTCACTGTCAAAGGTAATTCTTACATTTCCCATGGGATGCACAAAAGGCATTCGCTTGTAGCCCACCATCACTACGGGAACTATTGGGTATAAAAGGCTTTCATCCTGTATTTTCCTAATTACCGTTGTGCTATCTGAATCAACTGAAAGAAGGTTATTACCTATAAGCTCTTTATAAGTCGCTTCTGAAATCAGGTCTGATTCTTTTCGCTTTAATCCGCTTTCTGAGTATTTTATTTCAAATGCGATATGGCTTAAATCATTGTTGTAAGCTCTTATTCTGTACTTATGCCTTATATCAACGCCATCGATGGTCTCTCGCAAAAATTTATTGTTGATGGTATCAAAGTAAATGCTCTTTATATTGTAATATCCGTCATCTCCCGTGTGAGAGTCAGGCATACAGATCATGGCAATCTGCTGCTTTATTATCTCGGCATCAATATTTGTAATTAAGAACTTTTCTTCATGTCGAAACAATGGAAATTCTCTATCATTCATTGGCATTTTCCTGCCTTGCCTTTATGTCTTCCAAAACAGCTTCAAGCTCCTGCACATTAATACCTTTAACATCTTCGGATGTGGCATCTAAAGCGTTTTGCACAACGATGTCTACATCAAGCCATTTTGAAATAACTTCCGTGTCTTTATAGATAATCGTATCTGCCGTAACCGGCTCGCCGGATTCTTTATTGAACCATCCTCTAAAGAGGCTTGTCCATGAAGGACAGGTGGGCACGTCACCGACTGCGGTTCCACCCTTTACTACTTTTGAGTAATGAAGGAGACCTTCCCAATCATAGAAGCTTACAGTAAAGTAGGGATCGTCTTCAAGTACTCGCTCCTTTATTACGTTAAGTCTGGAATTAATGTATTTATCGGTGGATTCAAGCACAAAGTGATCGTTAACGGTTTCTTTGACCCATCTTAAATCATTCATGATTCGAGACTTATTGATTAGCGCACTTCCTTTTCTTAAAAGGGGAAGAACCTCTGAAATAGCAGCGTCACGATATGTATTAAATACATCTTTTAAAGAGGCTATTACTTCCGGATGCTTAAACATATCCCCGGATTGATAAAAGCTTTTTGCCATATCAATGCTTGTATTCTCTTCATAGAGACTGTCAGCGGCAGACATATCGTAATTCCAAATCGGACCTGCATAAAGCTTTGAATCAACTGAATCTGAATTTTTGTAAAATAAAAACTTTGTAAGTTTGGAATCTGAGTTTGCAAAGAGTAAATCTATAAAGCACTGCTTTGTGTAAGAGTCAATGTCTAAATAATCTCCGATGCTCCATCCTGTGTCCGGGTTTATGCCGTCGGGGGACATGATAGCGTCTTCTAGCTCGTTAAAGGAGCTTTGAATATATTTAACCTGTCTTAATGTTGCATACTTAGGAGTTAAAATCTTTCCGACAGTACCTCTCTTTGTTTTAAACCAGGCATCTGTGAGGGTTAAATCGTCTTCTGATGTGATTTCTACGACGAATCCGCCTGTGATGTCTTCGGGCGCCTCTAAATTTGTAACACCATAAGCGCTTTTATCGTCACTTAACTCAAAAAGAATGTCCATTAAATCGGTGCCTTTGTTTTCTTTAACCTTTAAAGGATCGCTATCCTCAAGTGCCAAGACACCGCTATCTAACTGAGGTTTATTGCAAAGATAGTAGTTTCCAAGGTATTCGCCGTTAAAGTACAAATCGACGTATTCTCCCCTGGGGCTATCCATCTCCATGTAATCACGTACAAAATCATAAACCATCTGGTTTTTAAGAAGGGTATCATCATGAGGATTAGCCAAAAGAACCCACTCTAAAGAATTAACGTTTGCGGCAAGTTCCTTTGCGGCTTTTAACTTTATTTCGTAGGATTTCTTTTCGGTATTGGGAAAAACATTTGCGTATGCTTTGATATATTCTAATTCTTCATTTTCGATTGGCTTTAAGTTTTCTTTGCAAAGAGAAAAAAATGAGTCAAACTCATCGCCGTTTGTGGTGCCTATTTTCTCTACGGAAAACTCGCTTTGCAAAAACAATGCATCTAAGTTTTCTGATTTATATACATTTAAGGTTTCAAGGGGCTCGCCATCAGCCGTAAGAGAAAGAGTTAAATCGTTATCTACGGGAATAAAATCAGAGGATGCATATTCCTTACCGTTTACGGACAAACCAAGGCTTTCATCGATATTTTCAAATTGGAAAGAGTCGACATTTGCGGGAAGAAAAAGGTATTTTTCCCCCGATTCGTTCTTAAAAACCTTTATATCCTGTTTGTTGTTTTGGATAGTAACAGAGGCGATTGCATCAGAAAAGTTATAAACCTTTTCGTATGAATCGTTTGTAAAGAAACTGCCGGGAAGAATCTTATCAATCTTTAAAAGAAAGAAAAGACAAAGGGCCGCAAGAATCAATATCACAGATGTTGTTATAATTTTAAAATTTCGCTTCATTTTTTCTCCAAGTTAATTCCGAATCACTAATCATTAATGTAGCAAATAATTGTTTCTTTGTCCAATAAACTAAATATAAAACCCCTTCCTTCGGTTGCCCGAAGAAAGGGGAAACAATTCACACTTATTAAGAAACTTTAGTAGCTACCTTTTCCTTTATTGTTTATAAAGTCTGCCATGTGCTCAGCCACCAAATCGATACCCTTTTTCTTTAAGAAGAAAGAATCAACGTAATCCGTAATGTTTTCTTCGTTTATTTTGTAATAGTAGTTATCGATGTAAGAAATGCATCGCTCCGTTGCAACGGCGTATTGGTGCTGAAGGTAAACGGAACCGTTTCCTTGGCCAAAATCAGTTGTGCTGTCTAAAAGAATCTCGCCCTTGTCGCCTTCCATGTATTCAGGATAGGGGGATGCAAGAATTATGCTGACCCAAGGGAAGTTTTCCTGAAGAAGCTTTATTGAAGTGTTTAAAGATCCGTGATATCCCAAAACGTTATCGCCGTCCATGTACATGGGAAGCATTGATGCGTAGTAATCCTGAAGGGAATACATGATTAAAATGGTATCGATATTCTTCATATCAAGGTCTACTACTGTATCAACAAAAGAATCATGGAGCTTTTCGGAAGCAAAACCTTCACTGGCAGATGTCTGTACCTGCGGTGTGAAATCATTATTTACCAAAGCATTTACCATATTATATAAGCAATATGCATCAGTGGTGGTGTAAACCGCATTGTCGTGCTCGCAGGTGACTTTTGATTTGTCGCTGACTAAAGATGTAATTTCCGCATTGTCTAAGCGTTTCTTTAGTTCATTAAGTACGGAATGCTTTTCTCCGTTACTGCTGATTGCTGCGTTTCCAAGCACCAAAATGTTGTTTACGCCGTCATCTTTTCTTGCGGCAAGCTGTTCTTCCGTAGGGAAAACATAGAAGTCAAGGTTTTCCATGTCAAAAGAACCCTCTTCAACATTTGTGTCTATAGTAACCGTTCTTGATTGCCAGTTTAAAAGCTTTATTACCATAAAAACGATAATGCCCAAAATGACAAGACCCAAAACGGCATGAATACCTATTTTAAACTTTTTCTTTTCGCTCATTTTTTGCCTCACTTTCTTGATATTTGCAATTATAAGGGGTGGATAAGAAGAAATCCACAGAAGTCACCGAAGTTTAAGAAATAATTCAAAAAAACATCAGTATATTAATTTGTAAATAAGGCCTTATAATGCTATAATCTAAAGTACTATGGTCTAATAAAAATGTTTGCAAACGCTTAAGAATCGTTTGCATGGCACGGAGGAGAAACATGTCTAATAAAAACATGTCGGGGGACAATGAAGAAGTGTACGTATTTGTTGACGAGGACGGCAACGAAATCATCGTGGACGATGATTTAAACGAAGTCGAAAACGTTGAAGAATACATGTCTGAAGACGAAATAACAATGGAAGAAGAATATGAACTTAAGGATGCCTTCGAAGAAGACGAAGAGGACGAGGACGATGCCGTATACGATGGCAGAGACGGAATTCTTGGCTCGGTAGCAAACAAAATGCTCGTCGTTTTCGGCGCAATGATTGCTTTGATTGCAATTGGTATAGGCATTTTCTTTATGTCAAGAAAAGGCGGCGGAGCAGCCGATTTTTCTAAGGTAGGTAAAGAGTTTACTCAAATCGGAGTTGTGGGAGGCTCTAAGATAGAAGAAATTACTTCTTTAAAGGGCGCTCAGCTTGATGCGTTGTATCAGGCTCAGGGAAGCTACAGCTACGATGAAGCCGATACGGAAGATGGTATCACAAACGTATCGATTACCCTTACTTCAATTCTTAAGGATTTAAAAGTTAAATTTGTTAACTCTAAAGGAAAGCTTATCGCAAACGTTCCTTTTGAAGTAGAAGTTACAGGTCCCGACGGCAAGAGCGCCAAGTGGACCGACACCGACAAAGACGGTATCATCTACCAGACCGAGCTTTCGGGCGGTGCATATTCTGTTAAGGTAATTCCTTTGTCAGGATATGAAACAATGTACGATTTTTCAAAGGCTGAAAAGCAGTCTTGCTCTGTTAAGACTCAGCTTGACTACCAGAAGGTAGACGTTAAGAACGAAATCAAGAGCTCTTCAAAGGTAGCAGCAACTGAAGACGTTTCAAAGAAAGAAACTGTTGAAGAAGGTAAGAACAAAGATACTGTTGCATTTGTTGAAAGTGCAAAGAAACCCAGTTCAAGCGGATATACACCTATCTCTAAGAGCTCAGTTGCAAATCCCATGGATGCGCTTACTAAGGCAAACGAGGCAGGACTTTTTAGATTTAGAAGATTGAGCGGTCCTGTGAATACTACTGAAACCGGAAGCGTTTCAGAAGGTGAGGGAAGCGGAGAAGGATCCGGTGGCGAAGGCTCAGGCAGTGGACAACCTGCTTGTCAACACACAAATACCAAGGCTGTTCGAATAGAAGGAACCTATACACATAAAATTGTGTGTCAGGACTGCGGAGAAACTGTTGGCTCTACTGCCGATTGCATTGATACTAACAAGGATGGAAAATGTGACGAATGCGGTGGCGATGTGCCTGTTGAGACCGAAGTCAAATATGTTCAAAGAGACGGCAAGTACTATAAACAGACGGTTATCAAAGGAACAGATACAGTAAAAGACGAAGTAGAAGTTCCGGCTACATACGAAAAAATAGATGGTAAAAAGCATAAGGTAAATCATGAGGGATTCAGCTCCTACGAGGAAAACTGCGTAGATACAGATAAGAATGGTAAATGTGATAAATGCGACGCAGATATGATACCTGCAGCTACAGCTTCATTAACCATTTCACCTGATAAGGCAACAATAGCTGCCGGAGCAAAGACAAAGTTAAAAGCTAATCCTACATGTTCTTCATCTGATTACGAAGTAAAGAGCTATACTTGGGAAATCAGCAAGGAAGGAAATGCAACTATCCCTAGTCCTTCAACCGGTGTTGAAGTAGAGGTCACCGGCGTAAAAGCAGGTACTGCTACAGTAACATGTAAGGTAGTGTATACGGATAAAGCTACAAAGACAAAGAATGTTGAAGCTACAGCCAGCGCAACAATTACTGTTGGAAGCCTTGAGCTTTCTTTAGACAGAACTGCAAAGAAAGTAATCTTTGTTGGCGGAGATATTAACGGAGCAAGTTTTAAACTTAATGCTACTCTTACAGGTGCCTCAGGAAAGACTAATGTAAAGTGGACTTATGATGAAAAGATAGTTAAAGTTAACGGTACAACAGAAGTTACTGCAAAAGATGGAAAGGCTGTTTTCCCTGCTACTGTTGAGGGTGTTGCGCCGGGAACTACCAAGGTTACAGTTTCGTATGAAAAAGATGGCGTGAAACTCAGCAAGGAAATCACATTTGTTGTTTTAGATCCCAGACATGACTACGCTACACCTTTGAAAGATAACTCAGGCAATCAGGTATATATTTACGACAAAGCTTCTAAGACATATAAAGAGGCTCATGTAGCAGACTACTATTCAAATGTAGACCTCTACACCCCTGTAGCAGTTACCTACATCTACACCGGTTGGTGGCAGTTAGATGGAAAGACCTATTACTTTGATGCAAACGGTAACAAGGTAACAGGCGACCAGGTAATCTGCGGAGCTAAGTACTCATTTGGCTCTGACGGAGCCTTAAAGAGTGGTACAGGTACATTTGGTATCGACGTATCCACTTGGAACGGAACCATCGACTGGAACAGAGTTGCTAAGTCAGGTGTTTCTTATGCCATCATAAGATGCGGATTCAGAGGCACCACAGTGGGCGGACTTGTGGCAGACAATAAGTTTGAAGCAAACGTAAAGAACGCTCAGGCAGCAGGCATTAAAGTAGGTATCTACTTCTTTTCACAGGCTACAACAGAAGCTGAAGCTGTTGAAGAAGCATCCACATGTCTTACCATGATAGATGTATACAAAGTTAAGCCTACATATCCTATCTTCATCGATATCGAAGGTGCAGGCGCCGGCGCAAGAGCCGCAAACCTTAATAAATCTCAGAGAACTGCAGTAGCAAAGGCATTCTGTAAGACAATTACAAACTCAGGCTACAAAGCAGGTGTTTACTCAAATAAGTCATGGCTTACAAACAATATTGATACCGCAAGCCTTACAGGATACACCATCTGGCTTGCTCAGTACGCTCAGTCACCTACATACACCGCAACACGTTATGATTTGTGGCAGTACTCTGATGCAGGCTCAATCGCAGGTATCAGCGGTAAGGTTGACCTTGACTTAAGCTATATGGGATATTAAGGAAAACATAAAGAAATAAAATTCAGGATTTAAATATAGCGGGATATTATGGTATAGAACATAAAATCCCGCTATAAAAAGGAGAAACAAAATATATGAAAACATACCTTGTAACAGGTGGCGCCGGATTTATCGGCTCAAACTTCATTCACTACATGTTTAATAAGTACAACGATGAAATAAAAATCATTAACGTTGATAAGCTTACATACGCAGGAAACCTTGAAAACTTAAGAGACGTTGAAAATCGTCCCAACTACACTTTCGTAAAGGCTGATATCTGCGACAGCGAAGCTATTGAAAAGGTCTTTAATGAAAACGACGTAGACTACGTTGTTCACTTTGCTGCTGAAAGCCATGTAGACAGAAGCATCAGAAATCCCGAAGTCTTTGTAAAGACAAACGTGCTTGGTACATTGGTAATGTTAAATAACGCAAAGGCAGCTTGGGAGCTTCCCGACGGATCATTTAAGGAAGGAAAGAAGTTTTTACACGTATCTACCGATGAAGTATACGGTTCCCTTCCTGAGGATGGCGGTTTCTTTTATGAGACCACACCTTATGCACCTCACAGCCCTTACTCAGCAAGTAAGGCAAGCTCTGACATGCTTGTAAAGTCTTATATGGATACATATAAGTTCCCTGCAAACATCACAAACTGCTCAAACAACTACGGACCTTACCAGTTCCCCGAAAAGCTTATTCCTCTTATCATCAATAATGCTTTAAACGGAAAGAAACTGCCTGTATACGGCGACGGTAAGAACGTACGTGACTGGCTCTATGTTATGGACCATGCAAAGGCAATCGATATGGTTATTAACAAGGGCAAGCTTTTTGAAACCTACAATGTAGGCGGTCACAACGAAAAGCAGAACATTGAAATCATCAACATTATTCTTGATACATTAAATGAGATGCTTCCCGATTCAGATCCCAGAAAGGCTCACATCAACAAGGATCTCATCACTTACGTTGAAGACAGAAAGGGACATGACAGAAGATATGCCATCGCTCCCGATAAGATAAAGAAAGAAATCGGCTGGGTGCCCGATACCATGTTTAAAGAAGGTATCAAGCTTACAATTCAGTGGTTTTTTGAACACGAAGACTGGATGAAGAACGTAACCAGCGGTGACTACCAGAAGTACTACGAAACAATGTATAGCAATAAGTAAGGAGAACACAATGAAAGGTATCATTTTAGCCGGCGGATCCGGAACAAGATTATATCCTTTAACAAAGGCAATTTCTAAGCAGATAATGCCTGTATACGATAAGCCGATGATTTATTATCCTCTTTCGACTTTGATGCTTGCAGGAATTAAGGATGTGCTCATTATTTCAACACCCAGAGATTTGCCTGTATTTAAAGAACTTTTCGGAGACGGTAGCCAGCTTGGAATGAGCTTTTCTTATGCGGTTCAGGAATATCCCAGAGGCCTTGCGGATGCATTTATTATCGGAGATAAATTCATCGGAAACGACGCATGTGCATTGGTGCTTGGCGATAACATTTTCTACGGCCAGAGCTTTACTAAGGTGCTAAAAGAAGCTGCTGACAGAACAGAGTCTCAGCCCGGCGCCACAATCTTTGGCTATTATGTAAGAGATCCAAGAGAATATGGCGTAGTTGAATTTGATGAAAACGGAAAGGCTATTTCAATCGAAGAAAAGCCTGAAAAACCTAAGAGTAACTACGCAGTTCCGGGACTTTATTTCTATGATAACGACGTAGTTGATATAGCTAAAAACGTTAAGCCCTCCGCAAGAGGCGAAATTGAAATAACTAGTATCAACAACGAATACTTAAACAGAGGAACCTTGTTTGTCGAGACCATGGGCCGTGGATTCTCCTGGCTTGATACAGGTAACCACGATGCGCTTTTGGATGCGGCAAATTTTGTTGAGACAATTCAGAAAAGACAGGGTCTTTACGTATCCTGTATCGAAGAAATTGCGTTTAAGAAGGGTTTTATCGGAAAAGAAGAGCTTTTAAAGCTTGCTGAGCCCCTTATGAAGACTGCATACGGCAAATATCTTACTGAGGTTGCAAATGGACTCTAGGCTTAAGAGGACAGTCATTGTTCTGATGGCCTTTAGCTGCATACTGATTCTTGCAATCGTAGGTGCAGCTAATTTCAAGACCATCAAAAAAAGAATAGAGAAAAGAAACGCGCCGGTTGTTGCAAGTGTTGAAAAGGAAGAAGAAACCGCTCTTCCCGTTACAGACCCAAAACAGATCGGCGACAATCTTTATGCTTGGAAAAACGATGCTTCTTTTTTTGATGATGCGGGCAATTCTTTGGCAGCAAAAATCATGGAAGAAATGAAGACATTAACTCTTCGGGCAGTAAGCGTTCAAAAAGACCTTCGAATAAGCGTTATCGATTATGCAGGTAACGTTAAAGAAGGGGAAGAATTTTGGGTGGAAGTAGCTAAAAGCAAAAAGACACCTGAAATATACAAAGATACAGACAGAGACGGAGTCATTTATATTGATTCACTCTCATCCGGAGACTATACGGTTTCTTTGCAAAAAAAAGACGGATACATAGTGCCGGAAGCCCCTATCGCTGTATCGGTTAAAGACAGTGTTGAATACGCGAAAATTGAGGACATAGGTCTTCTTTTGACATATCAAACCGAGGCGGAGGCTAACATCGATGATATGATGATGGTATCTGCCAAGGATTCGGCCCCTAAGAAAGAAAAGAAGGGGCTCCTTGATTACACTAACGCTAAATACGGCGTGGACGTTTCTTCTCATAACGGAGAAATCGATTGGGAAAAGGTTTATGCAAGCGGCGTTAGATTTGTGATGTTAAGATGCGGATATCGCGGTGGAATAACAGGCGATATTGTTGTAGATGAGTTCTTTAAAGAAAATGCCACAAAGGCCATAAGAGCGGGCCTTGACGTGGGTGCATACTTCTTCACACAGGCTGTTGATGAAAAAGAAGCCGTCGAAGAAGCAAGTGCTGTGCTTGAGATTTTAGATGGAGTTTCAATCACATATCCTGTGGCAATAAGAGTGGACAGAGCAGGCGGTTTGTCGCGAGCCGACGGCATCGATTCAGACACGAGGACTCAGGTTACCGAAGCATTTTGTTCTACTATAGCAAACTACGGATACACCCCCTGCGTTTATGCATCATCCGATTGGCTTAAGACCAATCTTTCTTCAAGAAGAATGGAAAAGTACACCATTTGGATGGCTGAATACGCTAGCCAGACTCCCACAAAGGATTATTGGTATGATTTGTGGCAATATTCCTCGGTAGGAGAAATAGATGGAATAGAAGGAGAGGTTTCTTTGAACCTTTCATATTTGGAATAAATTATTTTTAAGAGGTTTTGAAATGGGAAAATTTTTAGTTGAAGACTGCGACATTGAAGGCGTAAAGATTTTGACTCCTACGGTGTTCCCCGATGAGAGAGGATACTTTATGGAGACTTATCAAAAGAGAGATTTTGAAGAAGCGGGAATTACCGTAGAATTTGTGCAGGACAATCAGTCCGCATCAAAGAAAGGGGTTTTAAGAGGGCTTCATTTTCAAAAGCAGTACGCACAGGATAAGCTTGTAAGAGTAATTAAGGGTGCGGTTTACGACGTTTGCGTAGATTTAAGAGAAGGCTCAAAGACCTTTGGTAAGTGGAAGGGAATTGAGTTAACAGAAGAAAACAAGAAGCAGTTTTTTGTACCAAAGGGATTTGCACACGGATTTTTGGTGCTTTCCGATTATGCAGAATTTGTATATAAATGCTCTGATTTCTATCATCCCGGGGATGAAGGCGGAATAATCTATAATGACCCTGAAATCGGAGTAGAATGGCCCATCGAAGCCGGCATGGAACTTATTCTTAGCGACAGAGATACTAAGTGGGGCGGATTGTCTGATTATGTTAAAAACAGAAAGTAAGAAAAACTTTAACTTAATATGGAAGCTTGCGCGTAACGATTTTAAAAACCGTTACGCCGGTTCATATTTAGGAGCACTGTGGGCAATGGTTCAACCTGTTATCACAGTGCTTATGTACTATATAGTATTTGATAAGATCTTTCAGTCCAGAGGCCAGGCTGTTGCGGGAAACATTGAGATTCCCTATGTTTTATTCTTAACCGCAGGTTTGGTGCCCTGGTTTTACTTTTCAGAAGGCTTATCAAACGGTACAAATGCACTTATTCAATACAACTACCTTGTAAAGAAAGTGGTGTTTAAAATCGATATCCTGCCCATCATAAAGGTGGTTGCGGCATCCTTTATCCACGTTTTCTTTATAGGAGTGCTTTTGATAGTGGCATCAATCTATCACTATTATCCAAACCTTTATACACTTCAGCTTATTTACTATAGCTTCTGTATGTTTGCACTTTTGGTGTCTCTATCATACATTACATCGGCTATCGTAGTCTTCTTTAGGGACTTAAGCCAGATCATCCAGATAGCCCTCCAAATCGGCATGTGGGCCACCCCCATTTTATGGAATATTGAGACACTACCTCATACCTGGCAACTTATCATGAAGCTTAATCCCGTTGCTTATATCGTATTAGGTTATAAGGCTACCATTTGCGAAAGCAAAGGCTTCTGGCTTGATTGGAAATACACCCTTTACTTCTGGTGTATCACAGGCCTCTTCTATCTCTTGGGACGCACCATTTTCAAGAAGCTCAAGGTACACTTTGCAGACGTACTATAAGGAATTTGTTTAATTTTGATTTAATTAATTATAGAATATTAGTCTTCGGCAGGGGATTTATATAATGAATTTGAGGACCTCCGCAGCGTCGGTGCTTAGCGAGGTATTTCACGAGCTTAGCATCCGTTACTGCGAGGACCGAGCGAAAGCGTTCCGAGAATCATTATATAAATCACTGCCGAAGAAAACAGGAATCTAAATGAACAATACTACTAATAACAAAGAAAAAATGAATGATGTGGTAATATCCGTCAAAGGCTTAAAAAAGATGTATAAGCTTTATAAAAAGCCCTCTGACAGATTGCTTGATGCCTTTGGATTAAAGAAGCATAATTATACCGAGCACTATGCCCTTAAAGGTGTTGATATAGACATATACAAGGGCGAGACAATAGGTATAATCGGTACCAATGGATCGGGTAAATCCACGATATTAAAAATAATAACAGGTGTTCTTAATCCGACAGAGGGCGATGTTAAGGTAGAAGGAAGGATTTCGGCCCTCCTTGAACTTGGAGCCGGCTTTAACCAGGAATATAACGGAATCGAGAATATATATCTTAACGGAACAATGATGGGCTTCTCTAAAAAGGAGATTGATGAACGCCTTCAGGATATACTCGATTTTGCTGATATAGGAGATTACGTTTATCAGCCTGTTAAGACATATTCTTCCGGTATGTTTGTGCGACTGGCCTTTGCAGTTGCAATAAATATAGATCCCGAAATATTGATTGTTGATGAAGCGCTTTCAGTGGGTGACGTTTTCTTTCAGTCTAAGTGCTATCATAAATTCGAAGAGTTTAAACGCTCAGGTAAGACCATCATATTTGTATCTCATGACTTAAGCTCAATCTCTAAGTACTGTGACAGAGTTATGGTGCTTAATAAAGGCGATAAAGTGGCAGAAGGAAAGCCTAAGGAAATGATTGATGTTTATAAGCAGATCCTTGTGGGACAGTATGATGCCGGAAAGAGCGAAGAATTAATTGATGTGGAAAAGAATCATGAGCTTTTGGAGTATGGCTCAGGTGAAGCTAAGATAATCGACTATTACATAACCGATTCTAAAGGCTTAAAGACTCAGGCATTAATAAAGGGCTCAGAGTTTACCATACATATGAAGGTTCACTTTGATAAGACGGTTGATAAGCCCATATTTGCATATAAGTTTGTAAATCCTAAGGGCGTTGAAATAACCGGCACCAATACAATGTTTGAAAAAGCTTTCCTTGAAACCGTTGAAGGCGGCAAAACATTAGAAATCACCTTCACTCAGGATATGAACTTGCAAGGCGGCGAATACTTAATATCCTTTGGATGTACCGGATATCAGATGGATACCTTTGTTGTGTATCACAGATTATATTACGCTATGAGCGTTGCAGTTATTTCAGACAAAGATACTGTAGGTTATTACGATATGAACAGTAAGATTACTGTAAAAGAGGTTGAATGATTACAAAGACAATCGGTAAAGTGAATGTAAACTTAATAGATTGTGATTTTGAGGAGAATAAAGAACCCTTTAAAGCAGACCTCCTTTCAATCGTTAGGGATAGAGCAGTGTATGAATATCCTTCGATTATAGAAGAAAAGGCGACTTTACTTAAGAAAAAAGGGTATGATTATCTTTATCACCTATCGGATATTAGGGGCAATATAGTAAGATGGTTGCCCATTAAAAAAGGGGATGCTATCCTTGAAACGGAAGCGGAGTGTGGCGCGATAACAGGTGCATTTCTTGAAAAGACTGAAAATGTAACGTGTATAACGCGTTGTGCGACAGATGCAGAGATTCTTGCAGAGAGATTCTCAAATTGCAAGAAATTATCCGTCTATTCAGGAATACTTTCCGAAGCCTTTCAGGCGTTAGAGAGCGAAAAAGCCTTATTTGACTGGATAATTGTAACGGATGCAAGAGCGTTGTCGGGCATACACAATTTGCTTAAAAAGAACGGCCGAGTGGTTTTTATAACAGATAACCGTTGCTCTATGAGAAGCTTTTCAGGAATTGTTCCCGATAAAGACACAAAATCTTTTGAAGGCGTTGAAGGTAAGTTTGATGCAGGCTTTACTTTCGGAGGCCTTAAAAAACTTATGAAGGTAACGGGCTTTAATGAAGCCCAGATGTATTATCCTTATCCTGATTATCGTTTTATGAAAATGCTATTTTCTAACAAGCGATTGCCAAGAGTGGGAGAATTACTTGATAACGATAATAACCTTTCTGAAGACGGATATAAATTGTTTAATCAAAAGGATGCTTTTGATGCATCCTGTGAGGACGGAAGCTTCCAATATTATTCAAATTCTTATTTGCTGGTAATGGGACCATCTTTGGAAATTGAATATGCAAGATTTTCTAACGACCGTTCTCCTGAGTATGCAATCTACACCACAATCGAAGATAACGGTTTAAGAAAATGTGTAAAGAAATATCCCTTAAGTGAAGTTTCGATTGAGCACATTAAAAATCTTTCTTTATATGAAAAGAAATTAAATGAGCGTTATAAAGGAAGCGGACTTAATATAAATAAGTGCTTTATAAACGAAGGTATAGATTCTGTTTTTGCAGAATTTGATTATGTTGAAGGTACCGAGCTTTCAAAGCTTATGGATAAGTGCTTACAAAAAAAGGACTTAAATGGCTTTTATGCCTTGTTTGATAAGTATGTATCCCTGGTAGGCTTTAACGATGATTTTGATTTTTCGGATATAGACGTGGTATTTTCAAATATCTTAGTAAATAAAGATGAGTGGACTTTGATTGATTATGAATGGTGTAAAGAATCATCCACTAAGATAAGGGAAAGCGCCTACAGATCCATTTATTGTTATCTTTTGGAAGATAAAACAAGGAAAGTATTTGATGTAGACGAGATACTTAAAAAACTTGTTCTTTCAAAAGAAGCTGCAGAAGAAATCGAACTTGATGAATTAAGCTTTCAAAAGCATGTAACGGGAAAGAGGTTAAGCCTTTCTGAAATAAGAGAAAGACTTGGGGTTAAGCTAATCAATCCTCTTAATCCTGAAGAGAATTCAACACTTGATAAAGAAATTTATGAAGTGAAGGCATATCCTTCAGATGCAGATGAAAAGTTTTCTGAAGAAACAGCTTTTGTAATTAAGGGTGCATATGATAGCGAGACTCATGCTAAGGCACTTGTTCCCGTAGCTGCCGGAAACAGCATTATGAGAATCGATCCCATAAATGCTCCTTCAATTGTTACAATTAAAGAAGCAAAACTTGAGGAACTTGACTTCCCGGTTGATTCAAAGAAGTATTTACTCAGCAATGGTAAAAGAATCGGAAAGAATATTTTTGTGTTTGATACTTCCGATCCAAACTTTTACTTTAATGTAGATGGATTTGTGCATGAAGAAGATACGTTTCTTTATGTGGAATTTGAAGTTACAAGGCTTGACGCGGAAGTGGCAAAGGCCGTTACTTCTAATATAAAGAAGTTTTTTTAACTTCACAGTGAAATAATTGGGGTTAGTAACTGTGCGTTTTATTTTGAGAGAAGAGAAATGGTTAAGGAACTTGTAAAGAAAAGTTTAGTTAAGAGTGCAGGGGAAAAATATCAAAAAGAACTTAAATCAAAGACGCTTTCTTTTGACGAATGGATTCGCGAAAAAGAGAGCTCTTTAGAGCGCTTTGATATGACAATAGACTTAGCCTCCGCAGAGCTTTCTGATAAAAATGCAAGCAACATGTCGTTTACGGCAAAGTTTGGGTCAACTACCATCAGCATCATTCCTTATTCCAGGGTAAACTCAGATTTCAAAATAACCAACTATATAGAAGATATTCTTGTTTTTGTAAACGGCGAAGTGACTGATAAGGCATTCCCGCTTCTTGCAAAAAAGTTTAATGATTCTCCTGAAGTAAATATTGTTTACGGGGACGAAGATATTGCGGATGTGGATCTTAAAAAAGAAGGAAAGTATGGAAAGAGCATAGAAGGCTCGAGGCGCGAGCCTTTCTTTAAGCCCGACTGGTCTCCCAATACATTTTTAGATCACTTCTATTTCTGCAATATTGTGGCAATAAGAAGAAGTGCTTTCAGAGAATATAATATTGCAACCGGGCTTGAAGGAGCTTTGGCGATTTATGATTCTCTATTAAGATATGTTTTTGCCAATGAAACGAATCTTGAAAAAAGCGTTGCTCATATAGATGAGATATTGGTGCACGCTACCGATTATGAAAATAACTATATAAAGGATGAGAGGGCTTTGGAATATGCATCAAAGATGCGTGTATTTGAAAAAAACGATGCAAAAATATCGGTCCTCATTCCTTCTAAAGATAATCCTGACCTGCTAAATATAGTTTTGGGTTCATTAAAAACGAATACAGAGCCAAATTTGATTCATGAAATTATCGTTATTGATAACGGAAGCAATGAATCAAATCAAGAAAAGATAAAAGAATTATCTAAGCAATATGATTTTAAATATATCTATAAATCTATGCCCTTTAACTTTTCAAAAATGGTAAATTTGGGGGCAAAAGAGGCCACAGGAAACATTTTTCTTCTGCTAAATGATGATTTAACTTTTGTAAACAATAGCGCCATCGCAAAAATGACAGATGTTACATTGCTTAATTTTAGCGGTCTTGTGGGAATTAAGCTTCTTTACCCCGATTCAGATTTGATCCAACATGCAGGTGTAATTAACAATCGAATCGGACCTGTTCACAAATTACAATTTCAAAGAGACATAGAAAATCATTACTTCGGATTTAGCAAAAGTACAGTAAATGTCAGTGCTGTGACGGCTGCCTGTGTAATGATTAGAAAAGAAGTATTTGAAAAAGTAAAAGGATTAAATGAAGATTTAGCAGTTGCTTTTAATGATATAGACTTAAGCTTTAAAGTTATGGAAGAAGGCTTCATGAACGTGGTTTGTAACGATGTTTACGCCATTCATGCAGAGTCTGTTACCCGTGGAAAAGATACGGATGAAAAATCCATAATAAGATTAAACTCCGAAAAAGATAAATTGTATGCTTATCATCCGGCTTTCAAAGGATATGATCCTTTATATTCTAAGTATTTGATAAATGATTGCTTAGATGTTAGAATCTGCCCTGCTTCAGAATATGAATATGAAAGGGCGGCAGAAGATGTAAAAGGAATAAGCAAAGTTAAAGATGGACTTTCCTGTTTTAGAGAAGAGCCCTGCGTCCAGCTTTCACTTGAATATGCCGGAGAAATGAATAAGTTTTCTTATAAGGAAAAGGACGAAGGATACTACTGGCTTCAAGGTTTTTCCTATGTTCAGGGAAGCGATAACGCTTGTTATAAAAAGTATATTCTTTTAAACAACGGAAACGAAACATATAAAATCAAGATTAAAGGCGCTGTAAGAAGTGACGTTTCTAAGTTTGCTGTTGATCAAAAAAACGTTGGATTATCTGGCTTTGCGGTAAGAATTCAAAAGGGACTTTTAAAGCCCGGTGAATATAAAGTAGGTTTTCTTTTTGTAAATAAATTTGCAAGAGAGAAGCTTTATAATTTCAGTAATAAATATTTGGTGGTGAAATAAAGAATGGATTACAAAGAAAAGTACGAAGAAGAACTTGAAAGAAACAATCTTCTTTCAGAAAGGCTTGCTGAGCTTTCTGCGGAAAAAGAAGAGGTTGAATATAAGCTTAACAGAATAAAGAACAATCCCCTGTGGAAAGCTTCGGCTCCCGCAAGAAGATTTGTGAATAAGTCTGTAAATGCCTACAGAAAGGTTAAGGGAATCGGCGGAGTAAGAGGCCTTAAGGCTAAGCTTGCTTATAAAAAGCGTGAAAAGCTTGCAAAGGAAAACTACGGCACAAAGAGTTTCCCGGATGAAGACAGAAGAAAATTTGAAGAGTCTTTCGAATTTGAAAAAAGACCCCTAATCAGTATTTTGGTGCCTTTATATAATACGGATGAGACAATGCTTAGAGAAATGATAGGCTCTGTAGAATGGCAGACCTATTCAAACTGGGAGCTTTGCTTAGCGGATGGCTCCGATGATGCTCATGCTTATGTAAAAGACGTAGTAGCTTCTTTTAACGATGAACGCATTAAATATAAGAAGCTGGAAAAAAACGGCGGTATTTCAGAAAACACAAATCAGTGCTTAACTCTTGCAACGGGTGAATATATCGGTCTTTTTGATCATGATGATATTTTGCATCCATCGGCTTTGTTTGAATATGTGAAAGTGATTAACGAGCAGGATGCGGATTACATTTACTGCGATGAAACCACATTTAAAAGCGGTAACATCAATCACATGCTTACAATGCACTTTAAGCCCGATTACGCAATCGATAACTTAAGGGCAAATAATTACATTTGCCACTTTAGCGTGTTTAAAAGAAAACTTCTTGATTCAACGGAGCTTTTCAGAACAAAGTTTGACGGAAGTCAGGACCATGACATGATTTTGCGCTTAACCGATAAGGCTGAAAGAATCGTCCATGTTCCAAAGCTTTTATACTATTGGAGATGCCATCCCGCTTCGGTTGCTAGTAACATTTCTGCAAAGACTTATGCAATCGATGCAGCTAAGGGTGCTGTAGCGGATCACTTAAGAAAGCATGGCTATACAGACTTTAGAATCACAGGCACAAAGGCCTTTGAAACCATATTTAAAATCCGTTATAAGATAAACGGAACACCTTTAATAACAATCGTTATTCCAAACAAAGACCATGCTTCAGACCTTAAAAGATGCGTAACTTCCATACTTGAAAAGTCTACCTATACAAATTACGAAATTATAATTGTTGAAAATAATTCTACTGATAAGAAGACCTTCGACCTTTACGAAGAGCTTAAAGAAACCTCAGAAAAGATTAAAGTTGTAGAGTTTAAGGGCGAGTTTAATTATTCTGAAGTTAACAACTTTGGTGTATCTTTTGCTAAGGGAGAGTACATTCTTCTTTTAAATAATGATACTGAAGTTATAAGCGTAAACTGGCTTGAAGAAATGCTTATGTACGCTCAAAGAGAAGACGTGGGAGCGGTAGGCGCCAAGCTTTATTACGGCGATAAGACGATTCAGCACGCAGGTGTTGTAATAGGCCTGGGCGCTCACAGAACTGCCGGTCACACTCACTATAAGATGCCAAAAGATAATTTAGGATATATGGGAAGGCTTTGCTACGCCCAGGATGTAAGCGCGGTTACAGGTGCTTGCCTGCTTGTAAAGAAGTCTTTATGGGATAAAGTCGGTGGTCTTGACACTGATTTTAAAATATCGTTAAATGATGTTGATTTCTGCTTAAAGCTTAGAAAAGAAGGCTATTTAAACGTATTTACTCCTTTTGCGGAATTGTACCATTATGAGTCGATTTCAAGAGGTCTTGACGATCAAGGAGAGAAGGCTGAAAGATACAACAAAGAGTCTGAGCATTTTAGAAACAAGTGGAAAAGTGAACTTGAAAAGGGCGACCCGTATTATAACCCTAATTTTTCTTTGGACAGAAGCGACTTTTCGGTTCGCATATAGTTGAATGAAAGGATAAAAAACATGACAGTTAAAGAGCAGTACGATTTCTGGTGCAGCAATGCTTACTTTGACGATGCCACAAAGGCAGAGCTTAAGGCCATTGCAAACGATGAAAACGAAATTAATGAAAGATTTTATAAGGATCTTGAGTTTGGTACAGGCGGACTTCGAGGAATCATCGGAGCGGGTACAAACCGTATGAACGTTTATACCGTTAGAAAAGCAACTCAGGGACTTGCAAATTACATTATAAAGCAGGGAACACAGAATAAGGGCGTTGCAATTGCATACGACTCAAGAAGAATGTCTCCCGAATTTGCGGATGAAGCTGCTCTTTGCTTAAACGCAAACGGAATTAAGGCTTATGTCTTTGACGCACTTCGCCCCACTCCCGAGCTTTCCTTTGCATTAAGAACAAAGGGATGCACGGCAGGTATTGTGGTTACGGCAAGCCATAATCCCCCTGAATACAACGGATACAAAGTTTACTGGGAAGACGGCGCACAGGTTACCGCTCCCAAGGATAAAGAAATCATTGACGAAGTAAAGGCAGTTACCGACTATAACATGGTTAAGACAATGCCTAAGGAAGAAGCTGTTAAGGCAGGCCTTTACATTGTAATAGGTAAAGACATCGACGATCTTTACATGGAAGAATTAAAGAAACAGATTATTCATCCTGAAATCATCAAGGAAGTAGCAAAGGACTTAAAGATTGTTTACTCACCTTTCCACGGAACAGGAAATGTACCTGTAAGAAGAATCCTTAAAGAACTCGGATTTGAGCATGTTTACGTGGTTCCGGAGCAAGAGCTTCCCGACCCTGATTTCACAACACTTGAATATCCTAATCCGGAAGACCCCAAGGCATTTACTCTTGCTTTAAAGCTTGCAAGAGAAGTTAAGGCAGACGTTGTGCTTGCAACAGACCCTGATGCCGACAGACTCGGAATTTACTCATACGATACAAAGACTGATGATTACGTAGCATTTACAGGTAACATGTCCGGAATGCTTATTGCAGAGTATATTTTAAGAGAACGTACAAAGCTTAACATTATGCCTGAAAAGCCTGCTTTGATTAAGACAATCGTTACCACAAACATGGCAGACCCCATCGCTGAAAAGTATAATGTAAAGCTTATCGAAGTGCTTACAGGATTTAAGTATATCGGCGAACAGATTAAGTGGTTTGAACAAAATCATACAAACAACTACGTATTCGGCCTGGAAGAAAGCTACGGATGCCTTGCCGGAACACACGCAAGAGATAAGGATGCCGTTGTTGCGGTTATGTGTTTATGTGAAGTTGCTGCTTGGTGCAAAAAGAACGGAATCACTCTTTGGGATCAGATGATGAACATCTACAACGAGTACGGTTTCTTTAAAGAAGATCTTTACACCATCACCTTAAAGGGAATGGACGGTTCCGAAAAGATTAAAGAAATGATGACAAAGCTTCGCAACAATCCTCCTAAAAAGCTTGGGGATTGGGATGTGGTTTCTTTCAGAGACTACGACAAAGACGAAGTGCTTGATATTAAGACAGGGGCAAAGAAACCTACCGGACTTCCTAAGTCAAATGTTCTTTACTTTGATTTAACTGATAATGCATGGTGCTGCGCCCGTCCTTCGGGAACCGAGCCTAAGATTAAGTTTTACATGGGCGTTAAGGGCAGCAACTTAAATGATGCAAAAGATAAACTTACTAAACTTACTGAGGCATTAAAGGCTGTATTGTAATGGGTAATGTTCAAAAAACCATCCGTTATTTAAAAAGAAACGGAATTAAAAATACATACTATGCAGTAGTGGAGCGTCTTTTTTATAAAGACGCCCCTTTTAATGCTGTTAAAAAAGAGCCGCCTTACGACGGCCCCATATTTGAAGATATAAAGTTTAGCATACTTGTGCCTGTGTATGAGACAAAGGCGGAACACTTAACCGCTATGATAGATTCTTGCTTATCACAGGTTTATACAAACTTTGAACTTATTTTGGCGGATGCATCGGTAACTACCGGTCCAAAAAACATAATTTGTGAGTATGCAAAAAAGGACGAGAGAGTAAAATACGTTAGGGTTAAAGAAAACAAAGGAATATCCGAAAACACGAATGTTGCCTTGGATGCTGCGACAGGCGACTATTGTGCCCTTTTAGATCATGATGATTTGCTTACTCCGGATGCTTTGTACGAAATGGCTATAAAGCTTTCAATTGCCCGTGTTAAGGCAATTCCCGTTAACATGATTTATTCAGATGAAGATAAAACAAACGGTGATAACAGTAAGTATTTCGGGGCTCATATCAAGCGAAACTTAAATCTTGACTTAATAATGTCCAATAATTATATCTGCCATTTCACCGCCATTAAGACTTCTCTTTTAAAGGAACTTCGCTTCAGAGGCGAATTTAACGGATCTCAAGACTATGATTTATTCTTAAGAGTTATAGCTAAATCAGAGCCTCAAAATGTTCTTTATATAAATAAGGTTTTATATCACTGGAGATGCCACGAAGCATCGACTGCGGCAAACCCTGCAAGCAAAGACTATGCATATGATGCGGGAAGAAGAGCGATAGAAGCATTTATAAAAGAAAAGTTTGACTGTGATATTAAGGTAAAGGAACTTTCTCACAAGGGCTTTTACAAGGCCTGCTTTGATGAGCCTTCAAAGGATGACATTTTTAAAGTAAGAAAAGATATCGGCGCCGTGGGTTCTTTGTACATAAGAGGAGGAAAAGTTTTAACCGGAATTCTAAATGAGGACGGAACAGAAAACTTTTATAAGATGAATAAGCACTTTTCAGGCTATATGCACAGAGCGCATTTAAGCCAGGACGTGTTTGCCTTAGACCTTCGGACGGTAACTCCCTCTCCAATCTTAAAAGAATATTTCGATACTTGCATGGCTAAGTTTAATGAATTTGCTTTAAAACAGAATTGTAAGACGGCAATTGACGAATATATGAAGGTACTTTCCCGCGAATTTGGTAAGAAAGTAAAGGAAATGGGACTCTTGTTTCTTTATACTTACGACTCCGATTTGACAAAATAGAAACATAGGACTAAAGTACTTGTCTTAAGAAAACATTAAATTGTTTTATAGGGAAGTTCGTTGTATATTTGTAATAGCGTTTTTTGATAGTTTTGTTATATTGAATTGATAGTTTTGGAGGAATTATGTCTACGCAGAAGAAGAAAAAGACATCTACAGGCAAGATCGTGCTTTTCGTTGTTGAAATTGTAGCACTTATTGCTTTGCTCTTGGTTATGTGGTTTGTACTTAAGACAACCGACAGCGAAAAGGGCGTAAAGAGACTTGAGTTAAACGAGTCTGAGATCGAAGTTGAATTTAATGAGAGTGTAAAAGAAAACGAGGTTATGAAGGGTTACAAGAACATCGCACTTTTCGGTGTTGACTCACGTAACGGTGACCTTGCAAACAAGACTCGTACAGATACAATCATCGTTGCTTCCATTAACGAGCAGACAAAGGAAGTAAAGCTTGTATCGGTTTACCGTGATACATATTTAAATCAGATGGGTGAAAAGCAGAACTACGGTAAGTGTAATGCAGCCTACGCATATGGCGGTGCTGAACAGGCAATCAAGATGCTTAACGCAAACCTTGACCTTGACATTACAGAATTTGTTACCATCGGTTTTGAAGGATTAAGAGACGTAGTTGATGCTTTGGGCGGTGTTTACATCGATGTTGATGCCGAAGAAATCAAGCACCTTAACAACTACCAGATTGCAATGGTTGAGTCTATGTCAGACGTTAGCACCTACACACCTGTAACAGAAACAGGATATCAGGTTCTTAACGGTTTACAGGCTACAGCATATTGCCGTATCCGTTATACAGCAGGTAATGACTTTAAGAGAACCGAAAGACAGCGTGAAGTTATCAAGGCTTGTCTTGAAACCGCAAAGACAGTTAACCCTGCAGCATTGGCTACAATGAGCCAGAACGTATACAGCGAAGTATTTACTTCCTTCAAACTTGATGACATAATCAGCCTTTTAAAAGATATTGCATCATATTCAATCGTAGATGAAGGTGGATTCCCTACAGAAGGAATGATTACCACAGGAACAATCGGTTCAGCCGGAAGCTGTGTAATTCCTTTGGACCTCGAAGCAAACGTAAGCTGGCTTCACGGATTCTTGTTTAACGAAACAGATTACAAGCCTTCATCAAATGTTTCTGACTTTAGTGCAAGAGTTGCAAGTGATGTTTCTCCTTATATTTCAGGAACACCCACAAGTACAGGAACTGCAACGGCAGACGATTCCGAAGACGATGAAGACGATTGGATGAATTAAAAAATCTTTATCTGCTTAATGCTTTGTGATAGAATAATAAGCGGAGAAATCCTAAGGGACCGGGAGAAATCCTTGGTCCCTTTAATATTGACAGATGAGAGGCTTTTAAATTAATGACTGTTGATTTGGTTATTACCACCTACAAACCCACAAAGACATTCTTTGAACTTGTTGATAAGATGTCTACGCAGACGGTGGAAATCAGGAAAATTATTATCTTGAATGTTGAGCAAAAGTATTTCGACAGACTTTTGTATGCAACAAAGTTTATAGAGGAGCATAAGAACGTAGAAGTAAGACATATTTCCGCAAGAGAATTTGACTGCGGAAAGAGCAGAAACCTTGCGGTTAAATTATCCGACGCAGATTACGTTTTGATGATGGGACAAACCGTTGTTCCAAATTCTTCCGATGTGCTTGAAAAACTCTTAAAAGCAATTAATTCGGATGAAGAAATTGCTGCATCTTTCGCGTGCCAGGTTCTTTGCGACGAGGCTCCGGAAATGTTTAAATTTGTAAGAAGATTCTATTTTTCACAGGATTCTTACGTAAGATCTTTAAAAGATTTTGACAATTACGGTTGGACCACCTTCATGTGTTCAAACCTCTGCGCTTTATACAGACGTGACATTTTTAATAAGCTCGGTGGTTTTTCAAATCATGTGATATGTAACGAAGATGTACTTTTCGCAGCAAAGGCTTTAAAGGAAGGCTATAAAATTGCTTATGTTTCAGATGCCGTTATAACCGACTATAAGGTGTTATCAGAAGATGAAGCACAAAGACTTTCCTTTGACAAGGCGGTTTCTTTGGCCAAACATCCTGAAATCTTTGACATATCAGCAATTAAAGATGAATCAAAGAAAATCGATAAGATGACCGTGGCACACCTTAAAAGAAGCGGCTTTAAGAACGATTTGTTCATACACAAAAAGTACTCGCGTGCCTTAAAGAAAGGCTTTACAAGGGGCGTTAAGTATAAAAAAATTTCCATGTACGATATGAAAAAGTATTCAGCAAATCCCGAGTACTGGCGTATCGATGAAATTCTTCGCGACAGAAATTCCGTTGATGTTCACTCAGGCTACGGAAAGAGCGAGGCTGAAAGAGAAATGCTTTCAAAGCCTCCTGTTAAGGCACTTAAAAAAGACGCCGAAGAAAATTAATAATATTTTTTCATAATTTTTAAATCAAATGGTCACAATTGCGTCACAATTAGAAAATATAATGTGCTCAAAAGATTGAAAAAGGAGGTACTTTTCAATGGATGAGCAATTTAACAATTACAACTACAGTGAAACAAATACTGATAACAATAATCAAGAAAACACAAACTCTACAGTAAACTTTACAACGGATACAACTTACAGAGAGCGCGATTACAGAGCAAACTACTCTTACATGGATGAAAAGCCAAAGAGAGTTAAGAAAGAAAAGAAACCGCGTGAGAAGAAATCAAGACCTTACATTGCGAAGCTTTTCGGAGCAGTTGGAATCGGAGCTGTATTCGGACTTTGCGCAGCAGTTTCTTTCTACTTTGCAGGAAAGAACTTAGGCTTTAACTTTAATAAGCTCGGCACAGAGCAAAGCCAGGAAGTGGCAACGCTTCAAAAGCAAGTCGATGATTTGCAAAAGACCATTAAGACAACTTCAAACGGCAACACAACCTCAGTTGTGGTAAGCGATGTAACGGATGTGGCAAAGAAAGTGATGCCTTCAATGGTTTCAATCACGAATAATATGGTGGTTACAACGCAGGATTGGTTCGGAAGGTCATATACTCAAGAAGTGCCTGCTTACGGTTCCGGAATCATAATCGGTGAGAGCGATAGCGAATACTTTATAGCTACCAACCATCATGTAATCGCCGATAATAAATCTTTGGAAGTATTGTTTGCGGATGATACAACCGCAGCTGCATTTGTAAAGGGATTTGATGAGAGTCTTGATATTGCAGTTATTGCAGTTAAAAAAGACGGACTTTCGGCTGATACAATGGCAAACATAACTGTTGCCGATATCGGTGATTCCGATGCACTTCAGATTGGTGAACCCGCAATTGCAATCGGTAACGCTTTAGGATACGGACAGTCAGTTACAACAGGCGTTGTAAGTGCTTTAAACAGATCTGTAACGATTGAAAATACAACATTTGAAAACCTGATTCAGACAAGTGCGGCAATTAACCCCGGTAACTCAGGCGGCGCACTTCTTAACGTAAACGGTCAGGTAATCGGTATCAACTCTTCAAAGGTTGGTGGCGAACAGGTTGAAGGAATGGGATATGCAATCCCGATTTCTAAGGTAAGAGATATTTTACAGGAGTTTTCAGACAGAGAAACAAGAACCCAGTACGCAGCAGACAAGAAGGGATACCTTGGTATCACAGGTTCCGCTCAGGATTTGACAGCCCTTGGATATCCCGCAGGTGCTCTTGTTCAGGAAGTGGCTGAAGGTTCACCTGCTGAAAAGGCCGGTATTTACAAGTATGATATCATCACAAAGGTTGATGGCCAGAGCGTAAAAGACTTAGCTTCCCTTCAGGAACTTTTAACATACTATGCCCCCGGTGAAACGGTTGAAGTAGTTGTTTTAAGAGTCCAGAACGGTGAAATGCAGGAAGTAACACTAAGCGTAACACTTGCAGCTAAGGATTCAATAAGCTAATAATTGTTGAAATCAGTGCCAAAACTCATTATAATGAGTTTTGGCACTTTTTGTATTTTTTTAAGTACAATTTGGAATTTAATAATTTGAAAGGAGTTCATATACATGAACAATAAATGGATCCGTGGTGCGATTCCCGCACTGTTGCTTCACTGCAGTATCGGTACTGTATACTGCTGGTCCACATTCAGCACAGAGATTGCCAATTACATCGGCGCTTCCAAGAGCGCTTGCGGATGGGCGTTTTCACTTGCTATTTTCTTCCTTGGTATGTCAGCAGCATTCCTTGGTGACGTAGTGGAGAAGGACATTCACAAGTCTTCGCTTATTGCGACTATTTGTTTCTCCGTAGGTATGGTAGGAACAGGTGCAGCTATTTTGCTTAAGTCCCTTCCTTTAATCTTTTTATTTTACGGTTGTATCATGGGTATCGGTCTTGGTACCGGTTACCTTTCACCTGTTAAGACTCTTATGCTTTGGTTTAAGGATAAGAAGGGTCTTGCAACAGGTTTGGCAGTTGCAGGTTTCGGTGCAGCTAAGGCTATCGCAACACCTGTAATGCAGTTTATCCTTGACAAGTTTGACAATAATCCCGCTCCCATGTTCTTTATCATGGGCGGTGTTTACTTTGTAATGATGTTTATCGGCCACCTTCTTTTAAGAAAGCCTGCAGACTGGGTTGAACAGCACGCTAAGGGCGGTGTCAAAGAGTTCTTTGCTACACTTGCTTCAAACTTTAAGTACGCTTTCTCACAGAAGACCTTTATCGGTATCTGGCTTATGTTCTATATCAACATTACCTGCGGTCTTGCACTTATCTCTCAGGAAAAGCAGATTTTCAACGCAGTTGGATTTGCAGGTATTGCAGCAGTTCTTGGTACAGTTACTGCTATTGCAAATGCGGGCGGTCGTTTAGGCTTCTCTGCATGGGCTGACAAGCTTAAGGATCGTAACACAATCTATAAGCTTATCTTTGTTCTTTCAATTGCATTTACTGCATGCGTTATCTTTACAAGAGGTATCGAGAACGGTGCTAACGTAAGCATTCTTGCTATCATTTGCGTAGGCCTTCTTATCATGGTTAACGCAGGATACGGCGGAGGATTCTCAAACGTACCTACACTTCTTTCCGACCACTTCGGAATGGAAAAGATTTCTGCAGTGCACGGTATGTGCTTATCAGCATGGGCATTCGCAGGTCTTACAGGTAACCAGATGGCTACATTCATCGTTAAGCACTTCGGTACTCCCGATGAAGCTGTTAACCCTGTTGGTTATCAGACAGTTCTCTACGTTACATGCGCGCTTTACGTAATTGCATTGCTTATAAGCTGCTTCATGGTTCCTAAGTCAGGAAAAGCTGCTCAGAAAAAAGATGCATAAATAAAAATGGTTTTACAGGCCGTCGGATAAATATCCGGCGGTCTTTTATGTTATAATAAAAGAGTTTTAAAAGACTGATTTTAAAGAGGAAAACGAACATGAAAATCTTATGTGTCGGAGAAATGTTGATAGATTTTACCCCGGTTTCCGGTATGCAAAGAACCTATACCGCTAACCCCGGCGGAGCCCCTGCAAATGTAGCAATAAGTGCTGCAAGAAACGGCATCGAAGCAGGCTTCCTTGGTAAAATGGGAAACGATGATTTTGGAAAGCTTTTAATGAAGACATTGGAAAAAGATAATGTTAAGGCGTTGATTCCAAACCTTACGGATGAAGCCACCACCACTTTAGCTTTCGTAACCTTGGATGAATCCGGAGACCGCTCCTTTACTTTTGCAAGAAAGCCGGGTGCCGATCTTTTATTAAACGAAGAAGACGCAGATAAAGTTAATATTTCCGAATGGGATCTTGTTCATGCAGGAAGCGTGAGCCAGTCAGGCGCTCCTTCAAAAGACGCAGTACTTAAAGTCTTAAAGAAAGCAAAAGAAGCGGGAAAACTTGTAAGCTTTGACATAAATTACAGAGACAAAATCTGGAGCTTTGAAGATTGCAAAAAAGAATCTGAAAAAATCTATCCCCTTGCGGATTTAATGAAAATATCCGATGAAGAGCTTCCTTTTGTAGGTGGAGAAGAAAACATCGAAGCCTTCATGAAAGAAAACAAAGTGGCAGTCTTAGTGCTTACCATGGGAGGAAGCGGCGCAAGAATCTACTTTGACGGAAAAACTGAAGACATTCCGTCAATGAAGGTAGAAAAAGTAGTGGATACAACAGGCGCGGGCGATGCCTTCTGGGGAGGCTTTTTGTCAAGTTTACTAAGCCAGGGCATAAAGAAACCTGAAGACATCACTATGGAAAAGCTTAGTAAGGCTGCAAAGTACGGAACAGTATCAGGAGGTCTTTGCGTGCAAAGACCGGGCGGAATACCGGCACTTCCCACTAAAAAAGAAATCGAAGAAAAACTTTAAGATTGAGGGACAAAGATGAAGAGAATCGATAAAAATCAAACATGGGAAATGAGAATAGCGGGAGAATCAAAGGCTTATAAAGCCACTGTTCCCGGATCTGTATATAACGATTTAATAAGTGCAGGTCGCTTAGAAGACCCATATTACAGAGACAATGAAGATGTGGCTCTTGAACTTATGAAAAATGACTTTGTCTATACCGGATCATTTAACGTAGACATGGATGAAGTTAAGGACAGCGACGAAGTGCTTTTAAGATTTAACGGCCTTGATACCTTAGCAGATATAGTGCTTAACAAAAAGAAACTGGCAAGCACCAACAACATGCACAGAATCTGGGACTTTAACGTTAAAGATTATTTAAAAGAAGCAAATAATGAAATCATGATTACTTTTCATTCGCCCGTTGAATATATTGCGGAGCAGTTTGAAAAAGACCCTGCGATTTTAGGCTCCGAAGATGCAATGAGGGGCTTTCCCAAAATAAGAAAAGGCCATTACATGTTTGGCTGGGACTGGGGCCCGAGACTTCCTGATGCGGGAATATGGAGAGAAATGGAAGTTTTGGCCGTTAAGAAGGCTAAATTTGACAGCGTTTATGTAAGGCAAAAGTTTAACTCAGACCTAAGTAAAGTTACTCTTGATATAAACATAAAGGCAGAAAACAAAAAATCAAACGAATATGACAATTACACACCCATTGCTTGGGTTAAAATTTTAGACCCCGATGGAAAGAAACTATACGAAAAGGCCAACATTAAATTTAAGTTTGAAGAAACCGAAAAGGTTTCTTTGACCATCGAAAACCCTAAGCTTTGGTGGCCAAACGGTTTGGGAGACCAGCCTTTATACACCGTAGACGTTTTACTTGTAGATGAAAAAGGAAACTGTTTGGATGAATGGAACAAGCGAATCGGCCTTAGAAAAATGGAAGTAAGCACCGCCAAAGATAAATACGGTTCCGAGTTTGCGCAAAAGGTGAATAACGTTAAGTTTTTTGCCATGGGAGCAGACTACATCCCTGAAGATAACATTCTTCCAAGAATCAACAAAGAAAGAACTTACAACTTAATAAAGCAGTGTGTGGACGCTCACTTTAACTCAATAAGAGTGTGGGGCGGCGGTCTTTATCCTTCAGACGACTTTTACGATGCCTGCGATGAATACGGCCTTGTGGTGTGGCAGGACTTTATGTTTGCCTGCGCAAATTACAGGCTCACCCGTGAGTTTGAAGAAAACATACTGGCAGAGCTTAAGGATAACGTAAGACGCCTACGCCATCATGCAAGCCTTGGCCTTTGGTGCGGAAACAACGAAATGGAAATGTTTGTAAAGCAGGGCGAATGGGGCGCAAAGAACGAAATCGTAAGCGATTACGTTAAAATGTATGAATACTTATTCCCTCGCCTTCTTGAAACGGAAGATCCCGACAGGTTTTACTGGCCCGCATCCCCTTCATCGGGGGGCGCTTTTGATGAGCCAAACTCTGAAAACAGAGGAGATGTCCATTACTGGGATGTTTGGCACGGAAACAAGCCTTTTACGGAATACAGAAAGTTTTACTTTAGGTACTTATCGGAGTTTGGATTTCAGTCTTTCCCTTCCATTAAGACGGTTGAAAGCTTCACCCTTCCGGAAGATCGAAACGTGTTTTCTTACATAATGGAAAAGCACCAAAGAAACGCTTCTGCAAACGGAAAGATTATGAACTACATGGAACAGACTTTCCTTTATCCAAACGATTTAGATACGTTAATTTATGCTTCCCAGCTTTTGCAGGGCGAAGCCATAAGATACGGAGTGGAGCACTTTAGAAGAAACCGCGGTCGCTGCATGGGAGCAATTTATTGGCAGCTAAACGATTGCTGGCCCGTAGCTTCATGGGCATCAATCGATTACTTTGGAAGATGGAAAGCTCTTCACTATTATGCAAAGCGTTTCTTTGCACCCTTAATGATTTCCTGCGAAGAAGAAGGGCTACTCAGCCAGTCCATGAACACAAACGCCGAGCCCTTTACAGTAAAGAAATCTATAAGGCTTAATGTTACAAACGAGTCTATGAAAGATAGAAACGTGACCGTAAAATGGCAGCTTAGAAACAGCGACGGAACTGTTTTAAAGGAAGAAGAAACAGGCCTTAGAGTAAAAGCAATGTCTTCTGAATGGCTTGAAAAGAAAGAGCTTCCCGAAGCTAAGCTTTATGAAAACTATGTAAGCTATCAGGCATTTGAAAACGGCGAAGAGGTTTCTTCAGGCACTGTTTTATTCTCGGCTCCTAAGCACTTTAAGTTTACAGATCCTGATTTAAAGGTAAAGGTTAAGGGTGATGAAATTACCGTAAGTGCTAAAGCTTATGCTAAGAGCATTGAAATAAGAAATGAGAATGATGATTTGATTTTATCTGATAATTTCTTTGACCTAAACGGCGGCGAAAAGACCGTTAAGATTTTAAAGGGTGAAGCCAAAAACATCAAAGTAAGAAGCGTATATTCCATTCGCTAAGGAGAATTTATGAACCCTAAATACATTTACAATACAAAAGAAAACAAAGAGTTTTTAAAAGAAAACGCCCGGGCACTTCTTAACTTTGGACGTAAATTTCCATCCCCCGGCGGCGGAAGCTACTATTTATCCGATGACGGTACTCCTTGGGTAGAACGCCCCAGAGAAACCTGGATTACCTGCCGAATGGCTCATGTTTACAGCATCGGTTCAATGATGGGTGATAAGGAAAGTAAAGACCTTGCAGCGCAGGCTATAAAAGGCCTTCTTGGTGAGCTTAAAGACAATAAAAACGGCGGCTGGTACGCAGGCCTTAGCAAAGATAATGTTCCCTTAGAATATAAGCAGTGCTACGCTCACGCATTTGTTATCCTGGCAGGAACAAGCGCTTATCTTGCAGGGGTTGAGGGCGCAAAGAAGCTTCTTAACGAAGCCTTAAAAATATATGATAAGTACTTTTGGAACGAAGAAGAAGGCTTGGCTGTAGATACCTGGAATACAGAGTTTACCAAGCTTGACTCTTACAGAGGCGTAAATGCCAACATGCATACCGTTGAAGCGTTTTTAGCGGTGGCGGATGCTCTTAGCGATGAAGCGTATCGAAAGAGAGCGGGCAGAATCATAGACCATGTGGTTTCTTGGAGCAAAGAAAACGACTTTAGAATTCCTGAACACTTTACTTCCGATTGGAAGCCTGACTTAGAGAAAAACAAAGAAAAGCCCGACGACCCCTTTAAGCCTTACGGCGCAACTCCCGGGCACGGAATAGAGTGGGCGAGACTTATTACTCAGTGGGCTGAAAGTCAGAGTGAAGTCAACAAAGAATATATTGACGTAGCCTGCAAGTTATATGAAAGAGCAATTTCCGATTCATGGAATGCAGACGGAGAGCCGGGGATTGTGTATACAACGGACTGGAGCGGAAAGCCTGTGGTGCATGACAGAATGCACTGGACTTTGGCGGAAGCCATCAATACATCCGCGGTTTTATATAAGGTTACGGGAAATGAAAGATATGCTAAGGATTATTCAATGTTCTTAGAGTATCTTGACGAAACTGTATTAGACCATAGCGTTGGTTCCTGGTATCACCAGCTTGATGAACACAATAAAATAAAGGGAACGGTATGGCCCGGAAAATCTGATGTTTATCATGCTTTCCAGGCAATGCTCATTCCCTATGAAAAGGTCAATGTTTCAATCGCTAAAGCAATTTATGATGAAAAAGAAAACTAGCCTTGTGCGTTTGAAATCGGAGGTGCAATAAGCGGAACATTAGCTGTTCTCATTTCTATAATGGGGCCTCCGGTGCCGTTTATATAATCGGCGGTAATGATTACCTTTCCGATGTTTTTATCCTTCGGAATCTCATACATGATATCAAGCATGAACTCTTCGATGATTGCGCGAAGAGCTCTTGCTCCGGTATCGCGTTCTGTTGCTTTGTCGGCAATTGCTGCCAAAGCGTCATCTGAGAATTCAAGATTTACTTCATCTAATTCCAAAAGCTTTTGATATTGCTTAAGTATTGCGTTCTTAGGCTCTTTTAAAATCTTAATAAGCATTTCCTTATCAAGCATTTCCATAGGACAAAGAACCGGAAGACGGCCCACAAATTCGGGTATCATACCAAATTTCTTTATATCTTCCGTCTTAACCTTGCTTAAAATGTTCTTTTCTTTATCCCATTTATCCTTAAGCTCAGCGGTATAACCGATTGAAGTCTTCTTATTTAAACGCTGCTTAACAATCTCTTCAAGATCCGGGAAAGCACCGCCGCATATAAACAAGATGTTTCTTGTGTTAACCGTAGCCAAGGGAACCATTGCGTTTTTAGAGTTTGCGCCAACGGGAACTTCTACCTCGGCGCCTTCCAAAAGCTTAAGCATTCCCTGCTGAACGGATTCGCCGGAAACGTCACGCGAAGTGGTTTCTTTTTTCTTTGCAATCTTATCAATTTCATCGATAAAGATGATGCCTCGTTCAGCTCGCTCCACGTCGTTATCGGCAGCAGCCAAAAGCTTTGAAACAACGGATTCGATATCGTCTCCGATGTAACCTGCTTCCGTTAAAGAAGTAGCATCCGCAATTGCAAGGGGAACATCTAAAAGCTTTGCCAAGGTCTTTACAAGGTAAGTCTTACCGCAGCCCGTGGGACCAATCATCAAAATGTTTGATTTTTCGATTTCGATATCGTCCATTGTGCCTGTGGCAACTCTCTTATAGTGATTGTAAACCGCAACTGAAACAATCTTCTTTGCCTGCTCCTGGCCTATAACATATTCATCCAAACGCTCCTTAATCTTGTGAGGAGGAAGGATGTCCTTTAAATTAATAGGCTCTAGGGGCTTTTTCTTTTTCTTTATTTTCTGCCTGCCGGGAAGCTCTCCGGGAAAGTCCGAAAGATTTAAAAAGCTAATGTTTGGAAATCCCATAAGAGACTTTGCTAAAGAGTTTTCTTCCTTTTTATCATCATCGTCTTCTGAGTCTGAAGAAACCGTCTCGTCATTTGAAGCTGTTTCTTCTATAGAAGATGAAGCGGTGCTCTTATCGGTTTCTTCTTTCTTATCGGTTTCTTTATCCTTATTTGGAGTGGGAACCATAAAAGGGTTTGAAGAAAGCCCTGTCAAAGCATCCGCAGGGATGTTTAAGGCTTCCGCCATATCTATTGTTTTCTGAAGGCAGTCCATGCACACGCAAACGTTTCCGGGAAGAGTAAGCATTTTTCCAGCTTTACTTTCGGGGCGCTTGCATATCATACATACCTGTTCGTAATCGTCTGACATAGTAAAAATCCTTTCTTTAAACTTACCTTATTATATACATCGGACGTTAACCTTAACAAGTTAATTTACTATAAACTTCCTTAAGGCTTTTTAAAAGCTCTAAATTTTTCATGCAATGTAACTAGTTTTTGTAGTCTGGTTAAACGATTTACCAACATATTGTATAGGAAAATGGTACTAATTTATTGCCAAGTCATTGTTACTATGCTAGTATTATTGTGGATTACGAGGGTAATAAAGGGTAGAAAGAATGAAAATAGGAGAAATATCGTTAGACAGCAGCATAAGCATATCTGTGCGAAGAGGTGCCGGAAGCGTCAACTTAAAGGCAGTTCCCTTAGGCGTTTGGGGCGATGCGCTTTACGTACAGCCAATAATGTTTAAAAAGTCCATGCTTTCTTTTGACGCAAAGGACTTAATAATAAGAATGCTTGCAATCAGAGAAAATATGGTGCCATATTACTGGAGAAGCGTAGTTATCACCAAGGAACGCTTTGAAGGAAAGGTTTGCCATTGTATAAGAAGTAAAGCACCGGGTGTAAAGCTAAACAGAAGAAGCTCATCAAGAGTAAACTTAGGTGTGTTTGGTGAAATTGATTACATGAATCTTTCGAGAGTGCGCGTAACCATAAAGGACATAAGCGCAACGGGAATAAGCTTCCAGATTCCGTCAACTTCATCTCAAATGAAATTCAGAGTCGGCGATCAGGCCAGAGTATACTTTGTAGACAACGAATACCACTTTAATGTTGATGCCGACATAAGAATAGTACGCCGCTTAGAGCAAAACTATTCAACGGTCTATGGCTGTAAGTATATGAAGGTATACCCGAATATCGACAGCTACGTAGAGGCCAAAAAATCAAATAATCATAGCAGAGAAATGCTCATCAAAATGCACGGCAGATAAAAACAGTCGGGGAATTAATTCCCCGACAAGAATTTGGGTGCTTGACAATGCCTTTTAACGCGCTTATAATGTGATAGCGTGCGTAAAAGTGCATTGTTTTTTTGTGCGCAAAAATGCGCGTTTAGAAATTAGGGCGTATAAGCCCGGTAAAGCATAACAGATTTGCTGTTATAGAAAGGAAGAAACAGAATGCCCACATTTAACCAGTTAGTAAGAAAGGGTCGTGAGACAAAAGTTACAAAGTCTACAGCTCCTGCACTTCAGAAGGGATTCAACTCACTTCATAAGAAGGCTACAGACCAGAGCGCTCCTCAGAAGCGTGGTGTTTGTACAGCAGTTAAGACAAAGACCCCTAAGAAGCCTAACTCAGCTCTTAGAAAGATCGCCAGAGTACGTCTTTCAAACGGAATCGAAGTTACATCTTACATTCCCGGTGAAGGCCACAACCTTCAGGAGCACAGTGTTGTATTGGTAAGAGGCGGCCGTGTTAAAGACTTACCCGGTACAAGATATCACATTATCCGTGGTACACTTGATACTGCAGGTGTTGCTAACAGAAAGCAGGCTCGCTCCAAGTACGGCGCAAAGAGACCTAAGGCTGGCAAGTAATTTGCCGAGTTGTAAGTACCACAAAGGCTAATTTGTGTTGGATTTCTGTTTTTACAGATACACCTGCACGTACACAAGTTGTGAATTAGTACACGTTGTGAGTACCGATGATTTATTCGGAGCGTTTTCTTTTTACATATAATAATAAAGAAGCGTTCACGAAAAGTAACCTATTTTCGAATGAATAAGGAGGGAAGAACCGTGCCACGTAAAGGACATATTCAGAAAAGAGACGTATTGGCAGATCCTTTATACAACGACAAGATTGTTACAAAGCTTATCAACAACATTATGTTAGACGGTAAGAAGAGTACAGCTCAGAAGATTGTATACGGAGCATTTGCAATCGTTGAAGAAAAGAGCGGAAAAGCAGCTCTTGACACTTTCCAGGAAGCAATGAACAACATGATGCCTCTCTTGGAAGTAAAAGCTAGACGTATCGGCGGTGCTACATATCAGGTACCTATCGAAGTTAAGCCCGAAAGACGTCAGGCATTGGCATTAAGATGGTTAACCATGTTTTCACGTAAGCGTGGAGAAAAGACAATGGAAGAACGTCTTGCCAACGAAATCTTAGATGCAGCTAACAATACAGGTTCAGCTGTTAAGAGAAAAGAAGATATGCACAAGATGGCAGAAGCAAACAAAGCGTTTGCTCACTATCGTTTCTAATTTCAGTAGGAGGATAAAAAAGTGTCTGAAAGAGAATATCCACTTGAGCGTACCAGAAATATTGGTATTATGGCTCATATCGATGCCGGTAAGACTACCACTACTGAGCGTATTCTTTACTATACCGGTATTAACCATAAGATTGGTGATACTCATGACGGTACTGCAACCATGGACTGGATGGAGCAGGAACAGGAAAGAGGTATCACAATTACATCTGCGGCTACTACCTGTCACTGGACATTACAGGAACAGACCAAACCCAAGGCAGGTGCCTTGGAACACCGTATCAACATTATCGATACACCCGGTCACGTAGACTTCACAGTTGAAGTTGAACGTTCACTTCGTGTACTTGACGGTGCAGTTGGTGTTTTCTGTGCTAAGGGTGGTGTTGAGCCTCAGTCAGAAAACGTATGGCGTCAGGCTGACACATACAACGTACCCAGAATGGCTTTCGTTAATAAGATGGACATTTTAGGTGCAAACTTCTATGCATGCGTAGATCAGATCAGAAACCGTTTAGGTAAGAATGCTATCTGCATTCAGCTTCCTATCGGTAAAGAAGATGAATTCAAGGGCATCATAGACTTATTTGAAATGAAGTCTTACATCTATAATGACGACAAGGGTGATGACATCACGGTTGGTGACATCCCTGCCGACATGAAGGATGAAGCTGAAAAGTATCACACAGAGCTCGTTGAAAAGATTTGCGAATTAGACGACGAACTCATGATGAAATATCTTGAAGGTGAAGAAGTTTCAAACGATGAACTCAAGGCTGTATTAAGAAAGGCTACATGTGAATGTACAGCAGTTCCCGTATGTTGCGGTACCGCTTACAGAAACAAGGGCGTTCAGAAGTTACTTGATGCAGTTATCGAGTACATGCCTTCACCCGTTGATATTCCCGCAATTAAGGGTGTTGACCTTGACGGTAACGAAGTTGAAAGACATTCATCTGATGAAGAACCTTTCTCAGCTTTGGCATTCAAGATCATGGCAGACCCCTTCGTAGGAAAACTTGCATTCTTCCGTGTTTACTCAGGAACAATGAATTCAGGTTCTTACGTACTTAACTCAACCAAGGACAAGAAGGAACGTGTTGGACGTATTCTTCAGATGCACGCTAACAAGAGACAGGAACTTGAAAGAGTTTACTCAGGTGATATCGCTGCAGCTGTTGGATTTAAGTTTACAGGAACAGGTGATACAATCTGTGACGAACAGCACCCCGTTATTCTTGAATCCATGGTATTCCCTGAACCCGTTATCGAGCTTGCTATCGAGCCCAAGACCAAAGCAGGTCAGGGTAAGCTTGGTGAAGCTTTGGCAAAGCTTGCTGAAGAAGATCCTACATTCAGAGCTCACACAGATCAGGAAACAGGTCAGACAATTATCGCAGGTATGGGTGAACTTCACCTTGAAATTATCGTAGACAGACTCTTAAGAGAATTTAAGGTAGAAGCTAACGTTGGTGCTCCTCAGGTTGCTTACAAGGAATGCATCACAAAACCTGTTGAAGTTGATTCTAAATACGCTAAGCAGTCCGGTGGACGTGGACAGTACGGTCACTGTAAAGTTAAGTTCGAGCCCATGGACTACAATGCAGAAGAAACATTCAAGTTCGAATCTACCGTTGTTGGTGGTGCTATTCCCAAGGAATACATCCCTGCAGTCGGTGAAGGTATCGAAGAAGCTGCTAAGGCAGGTATCCTTGGCGGATTCCCCGTACTTGGTGTTTACGCAAACGTATACGACGGATCATATCACGAAGTCGACTCTTCAGAAATGGCATTCCACATTGCAGGTTCACTTGCATTCAAGGAAGCTATGCAGAAGGGTGCTCCTCAGTTACTTGAGCCCATCATGAAGGTTGAAGTTACAATGCCTGAAGAATACATGGGTGATGTAATCGGTGATATCAACTCACGTCGTGGACGTATTGAAGGTATGGATGATATCGGCGGTGGTAAGATCGTTCGTGGTTTTGTACCGCTTGCTGAAATGTTCGGCTACTCAACAGACCTTCGTTCAAGAACTCAGGGTCGTGGTAACTACTCAATGTTCTTTGAGAAGTATGAACCCGTTCCGAAGAACGTTCAGGAAAAGGTTTTAGCTGCAAAGGCTAAATAATTAACTTGAAAAACAAGCATGATTTTTATATAATCATGTGTAGCTGAGTATTTCTATACTTTAAGAAATAAAAGAAACTAATTAAATTAATTATCCTAGGAGGAAATTTAAAATGGCAAAAGCTCATTTCGACAGAACTAAGCCCCATTGTAACATTGGTACAATCGGACACGTTGACCACGGTAAAACAACTCTTACAGCAGCTATCACAAAGGTATTGGCTGAAAGAGTAGCTGGTAATGAAAAGGTAGATTTCGAAAACATCGATAAGGCTCCCGAAGAAAGAGAAAGAGGTATCACAATCTCTACAGCTCACGTTGAATACCAGACAGAAAAGAGACACTACGCTCACGTTGACTGCCCTGGCCACGCTGACTATGTAAAGAACATGATCACAGGTGCTGCACAGATGGATGGTGCTATCCTCGTTGTTGCTGCAACTGATGGTGTTATGGCTCAGACAAAGGAACACATCCTTCTTTCAAGACAGGTTGGTGTACCTTACATCGTAGTATTCATGAACAAGTGTGATATGGTTGACGACGAAGAACTTCTTGAACTCGTTGAAATGGAAATCACAGAACAGCTTGAAGAATATGACTTTAAGGGATGCCCTATCATTAAGGGTTCAGCTCTTAAGGCTCTTGAAGATCCCAACGGTGAATGGGGCGACAAGATCATGGAACTTATGAACACAGTTGATACATACATTCCTGATCCTCAGCGTGAAACAGATAAGCCTTTCCTTATGCCTGTAGAAGACGTATTCACAATCACAGGTCGTGGTACAGTTGCTACCGGACGTGTAGAACGTGGTACACTTCACATGTCAGATGAAGTTGAAATCATCGGTATCAAGGAAGAAACACAGAAGTCTGTTGTAACAGGTATCGAAATGTTCCGTAAGCTCCTTGATGAAGCTCAGGCCGGTGATAACATCGGTGTTCTTCTTCGTGGTATCAACAGAACAGACATCGAAAGAGGTCAGGTTCTTGCAAAGCCCGGTACAGTTAAGTGCCACAAGAAGTTCACAGCTCAGGTTTACGTATTAACAAAGGATGAAGGTGGTCGTCATACTCCTTTCTTCAACAACTATCGTCCTCAGTTCTACTTCAGAACAACAGACGTTACAGGTGTATGTAACCTTCCTGCAGGTACAGAAATGTGCATGCCTGGTGATAACGTAGAAATGACTATCGAACTTATTCACCCCATCGCTATGGAACAGGGTCTTACATTCGCTATTCGTGAAGGCGGACGTACAGTAGGTTCAGGCCGTGTTGCTTCAATCATTGAGTAATCAAGAGCGAACAGCCCAACCCAAATAAAAAATTTAGCTCCCGAGAGTAATCTCGGGAGCTTTTTTTCTTGTGTTAGCCATATGCAATGCCTTATAATCTATTAAAAGTGATATGTGTAAACTCAAAGAAAAGGAGATGGATTATGGCTAAATGGAAATGTACTGTTTGCGGTTATATTCACGAAGGAGATACACCCCCTGAGGTTTGCCCTAAGTGTAAACAGCCTGCGGATAAGTTTGTTGAGGTAAAAGAAGAAAAGAAGAATCCTTACGCAGGAACAAAGACAGAAAAGAACTTATGGGAAGCATTTGCCGGTGAATCTCAGGCAAGAAATAAATATACATACTTTGCATCTGTAGCAAAGAAGGCAGGCTACGAGCAGATTGCTGCTTTATTTTTACAGACAGCAGAAAATGAAAAAGAACATGCTAAATTATGGTTTAAGGCTTTAGGAGAACTTGGCGATACACCTACAAACCTTCTCCATGCCGCTGAAGGCGAAAATGCCGAGTGGACAGACATGTATGAAAGAATGGCTAAGGAAGCCGAAGAAGAAGGCTTTACAAAGCTTGCTGAGCAGTTTAGAGGCGTAGCAGCAATCGAAAAGATGCACGAAGAAAGATATCGCGCACTTCTTAAGAATGTTGAGACCATGGAAGTGTTTAAAAAGAGCGGCGTAACCGTTTGGGAATGCAGAAACTGCGGACACGTTGTTGTAGGCCTTGAAGCTCCTGAAGTTTGCCCTGTATGTAACCACCCTCAGTCATACTTTGAAGTAAGAAAAGAAAATTATTAAAACAGAAAAAAGAGCCTTTACAGGCTCTTTTTTTGTTGCACAAACATCTTAAAAAAATATTCATATAAAATACTGTAACGAACCTAAATTAAATCGGACTAATATAGTAGAATGAAGTAAGAAAGGAGGGTAACCCAAGTTGAATATAAAGAAGATTTGCGAAGAATATTATCCGCTTGTGTACGGTTACCTTCTTGCGCTTACCGGGGGAGATAGGGATTTATCTGAGGATTTGACTCAGGAAACATTCTTTAGGGCCATAAAGAACATAGGAAAGTTTAAGGGAGAATCAAAGGTATCCACCTGGCTTTGTCAGATAGGAAAGTATACCTTCTGGCAGTATCTTGATAAAAAGAACAAATACTACCAGGTTTCTTTAGACGAAGCAAGCGAGATACCTGCCTTAGACTTGGTGGAAGAGATTTACGCAAAGAAAGAAACTAACAAGATCTTGTATGAAAACATTTCAAAGCTTGATAAGGACACAAAGAAAGTAATGCTGCTTCGCATCACCGGTGAACTTTCTTTTAAAGAAATCGGCGAGCTTATGGGAAAAACCGAAAACTGGGCGAGGGTTTCTTTTTACAGAGGAAAGGAACGCTTGGGAAAGGAGATGAGAGGGTATGAGTGAGTTTGAATGCGACCTTGTAAGAGATTTACTTCCTATATATATGGATGGAAAAGTAAGTAAAGAGTCTAAAGAAATTGTAGAAAAGCATATTGCGACATGCCCCGAATGTAAGGAAATGTACGATGCAATGTCTAAAGAAATTGTGGCAGATAATGGTAAGGTTAAGATAAACAAAAAGATTTTAAGCCCTGAAAAGAAGGTTATAAGAGCGGTTTTAATATACTGCTTTAGCCTTTTGGCATTTGCATTTTTGCTATCGGCGATTTTGATTTATGGAGCGTAAAAATGAATGATTTTAAATTATCCTGTGAAACAATTAAAGACTTGCTGCCATCTTACTTAGACGGTCTTTTAACAGAGAGCGTTAAGGCTGAAGTAAATAAGCATTTGGAAAATTGTGAAGAATGCAGAGTTTACTTAGATAAGTTAAAAGAAAAAACTAAGCAAGAAAAGGCACAAGAAGAAAACAAAGAAGAAAGCTTTGTCAGGAAAGCTAAGAAAATAAACTATTATGCAATCGGAATAATTATAGGAGCACTGATACCGGTAATTGCTTTGGCTGCTTGGATTATTTATATTAACTTAAAGTATTGATATGAGGGAAAGATATGAGTGATAAAAAAGATAAAAAGGGAAAAAAGATATTAATAGGCGTTTTAATAGGCCTTGGCGTTAGCATGATGACCATATTTGTGGCATTTGTGGTCTTTATAATTTATTTCTTTGTGGGAGACCCTGTAAAAGTAACTAAGGGCGCAGATAAGTATGAAAGCACAATGCATAAGTACACAGGGGAAGTGGTTGGAAAGGTGCATACGGGACTATACACATTCCCAGAAAGCATTCCCGATAGCGCATTTTCGGAGGGAAAAGAACCTACATTTTACTTTTCGTATAAAGATACCTGGAATTCACCCACATGCGAAGTGTATTTAGAGTGTGAGTATTCTAAGGAAGATTATGAGAAAGAAATAAAAAGGCTTAAGGAGAAGATTCCGTCAAAGCCTGATGATCCAAAACTTACAGAGTATTTAATGTATGATGAGTCAGAAAGATTTATAAACCCTGTGTATATTGCAATAGATAAAAACGGTCATTCATATGAATATGCAATGGATTTGGGAGATAATAAAATAGCATATATTTATACCTGCTTTAAGCTAAGACTTATAAAAATAAAGGCAATTCCCAAAGAGTATCTTCCAAAAGACTTTGAACAGTCTTTTGTGAATCTTGGCTGGAGGGACGGATTCAATGTATATTTAACACAAGATACAGTAGGCTTCAGAACTCTTGACTATGACAGGTAAAAAGGATGATTTAAAGCGGCCCGCAAATACAGCGGGCTGCTTTTGTATTATTATTCAGAATATTTTATAAGTTTAGTAAACAAGAGCGAAACAAGACCTTATACACGTATAATTTTGGAATTACTGCGTAAAAATATGCAAAAAATCAAAAAGTATTTTTAAGGGGCTTAAAAATACAATTAAATTATTTATGCACAAATAGTGATTAAAAATTCAATTTTTTCGCGTTAATCGGGCAAAGTGAAGGATGTTTAAAAACATGATAATTATCATATATAGGCGTATTTACGCCTCCCCTGTTGTGCACATTAACGAAAAAATATTGTATACATGTATTTTGGCATCCTAGGTGTTGACAATTATGCATTAGGTGTGTAAAATTACGTATTAACGATGACAGTTTAATGTGTTGCATCGATAAAGTTATTTTTTATCATAAAAGGGAGGATAAAAATGAAGAAGAAAGTTTTAAGTCTTGTTCTTGCATCTGCAATGGTTTTAAGCCTTACAGCATGCGGACAGGAAAAGACTCCTGCTACTATCGAAGTTGCTTCAAATTCAAACACAGAAGCTTCAGTTAGTACAGAAGAAACATCAGGCGACGTTGAATACGTTCGTGGTGATGACGATGAAATTTATGAAGAAGTTTTAGGCGGATACGCTAAGCTTTGCGAAGAAGCTAAGGCTGCTTCAAGCGTAGATGAAAGATACATGCTTTTCGCTCAGGCAGAAGCATACTTACTTGACTCTGCAGTATTTGTTCCCGTTTCAACAAGAGGTGGTTTATATGCCATCGCTAGAAGAGCTCCTAAGACAAAGGCTGAAGTTCAGTGGGGTAACGATGATGATCGTCTTAAGTGGGCAGTTCTTTCAGATGAATTTACCACTAAGGAAGAATACGATGAAATGTTAGACCTTTGGGCAAAGGCAGTTGCAGGCGAAGGCGAATACGACGCAGAAGCATACCTTAAGTCAAAGGGTCACTCAATTAAGGATGAATTTGTTACAACATTCCAGACAGCACCTGTTACAATCGACTGGCTTAACACATCTTCACAGGCTGATACAGAAATCACTGTAAACTGTGTAGACGGACTTGTTGAATACAATCCTTTAGGTCAGATGGAACCTGCACTTGCTGAAAGCTGGGATATTTCAGAAGATGGACTTGTTTACACATTCCACATTCGTCCCGGTGTATATTGGTACACATCAGAAGGCGCTCAGTACGCAGAAGTTACAGCTGATGACTTCGTAGCAGGTTTACACCACATGCTCGATACACAGGCAGGCCTTGAATGGCTTATCGATGGTGTTATCGTTGGTGGTACAGACTACTACGCAAACGGCGGTAGCTGGGATAACGTAGGTTACAAGGCAGTTGACAAGTATACTCTTGAAGTAACTCTTGAACAGCCTACATCTTACTTCCTTACAATGCTTACATATTCTTGCTTCTTACCCATCTGTGCTTCTTTCTATGAAGCTCACGGCGGTGTATACGGCGTAGAAGAATATGCAGCAGCATCAGCTGATACAAACACTTATACATTCGGTAACTCAGACGACGTTGCTTCACAGGTATACTGTGGCGCATTCCTCCTTCAGAAGTTACTTAAGGATTCAGAAATTGTTATCAACGCTAACCCTAACTACTATAAGAAAGATACAGTACACATCAACAAGGTTAGATGGGTATTCGATAACGGTGAAAACCCTTCAGCTACATACGATGACTGCGTAGCAGGCGTATACCAGGGTATGAACCTTACCGTTGCTTCAGGTCTTCTTGACAAGGCTAAAGCAGATGGAAACTTTGATAAGTATGCACACATTACTGAAACCGAATCAGTTACATACTTCGGTGGTTTGAACGTAAACCGTGGTACATTTGCTCTTGAAAGCGGCACATGTGCTTCAACAGAAACAGAACAGCAGAAGATTGATACTCATACAGCTCTTATGAACAAGAACTTCCGTAAGGCATTTGTTCATGCTTATGAAAAGGCTTCTTACAATGCTGTAACAGCATCTGAAGACCTTAAGCTTACATCACTTCGTAACATGTACACACACCCTCAGTTCGTACAGCTTGAAAACGACGCAACTGATAAGGATGGCCACACATTCGCAGCAGGTACATTCTACGGCGATATGGTTCAGTACTATCTTGATCAGCTTGGTGAAACAATCAACGTTCAGGACGGTGTTGACGGATGGTTCGACAAGGCAGCAGCTCTTAGCTACTTAGATGCAGCTAAGCAGGAACTTGGCGATTCAGTAACATTCCCTATCAACATTGATGTTGTTTACTACTCAGCATCTGATAACCAGGTTGCTCAGGCAAACACATTCAAGACTGTTATGGAAGAAAACCTTGGCACAGAAAACGTTGTAATCAACCTTATCGAAGCTACAACTCCTGAAGACTACTATGCATCAGGTTACAGAGCTTCTAACGGTGAAGCCGGAAACTTCGACTTCTTCCAGGGTTCAGGTTGGGGTCCTGACTACGGTGATCCTTCAACATACCTTGATACATTCCTTGGCGAAGGTGCAGGTTACATGACAAAGGTTATCGGTCTTTACTAAAATTGTTTTATTGACAAGTAATAGACATAATGGATATACTATGGGACACAGGGCAGTGCGTAGCACTCCCTGTGTATCCTGTTGTAAAGGGTAAATTTTCAGAATATTTTGGGGAACTGGGTTGTGTTGTTAGATTAATGGCAGACCACGATTATTAGAAAGGAAGGATAGTAAAGGGAAATGAAAAGATATATTTTCAAACGTGTACTATTCTCAATTTTTTCACTTCTCGTAGTGGTCGTACTGGTTATGATTATGTGTTACTCGCTCATCGAGAAGAGCGCAATTTTTCAGACAGACGATACTTGGAACAAGAAGAGTAATAACGACAGAGGTATTTACGAGCTCGTACAATACCAAAAATTTGGATATTTGGAATTCGAAGATTACACTACCTTCGTAAAGAACAAATATATGGCACTTTACGGAGAGGATTATCATAAAGACGCTGAATATCTTAAGGATAAGGTAGCGGTTCAGGATCCTGAAACTTTCCAGCAGAATCCTACTGTTCAGGAATTTGTTCAAAAATACTCTACAGGTGGATACACCTTTAAGTATTTTGAGCCCATGAAGTATAAGTCGGGAAAGACTAAGCCCGGCGGAAACGGTTACCTTTTGGCAGTAAGAGATATCAGTGTATGGCTTAGATTGTCTAGATATATTACCCACTTTATTACGGTGGAGACAACTAACGATGTTAAGGATGAGGCTTTAACAGACAGATACATTCGTATCGAAAAAGATCCTTATTCAAACATGCCGGCTGTTGTAGGTTCGGGAACTCAGCATAAGTATCTTATCTATTTTGATAAGAAATTCCCCTTCATACACCAGAACTGGTTACATCTTAATTTGGGAACTTCATATACAATGTACAGAGGACAGGAAATCTCGTCGGTTATAAAGAGTCCGACAGGAGAACTTGCGCCCACAAGACAGCAGTATCCTACATTCCTTGGAACAGATGAATATGTTGATACAGCTGTTGATTTCCATTCACTTTCTTACAATAGTTCAGAATTAAGTGAAGTAGAGCTTTCACAGTTTACAGATAAGTATACTGTTTACTCATACAATCGTGACGGACTTTCAATGCTTGGAAACTCATTTGTAATGGGTGTAATTGCAACAATTTTAGGTTACTTACTCGGTCTTCCCATCGGTAATTTGATGGCAAGAAAGGTTGACGGTATCATCGATAGAATCGGTAATGCGTTTATCGTATTTATCATGGCTGTACCTTCAGTAGGTTATATCTTTATTTTTGCGGCTATAATGACTAAAGCATTTGGACTTCCTTATAAGTTTGCAAACGCACAGGTTAAGATTTTGGCGTATGTACTTCCTACCCTTTCACTTACACTTCCTCAGCTTGCAAACCTTATGAAGTGGAACCGTCGTTACATGATTGACCAGATGAACTCTGACTACGTTAAGTTTGCAAGAGCTGAGGGTCTTTCAGAAAAAGAAATTTATAGCATTCACATTTCAAGAAACGCCTTGATTTATATTGTCCATGGTATTCCTGCAAGCATTCTTATGTCTTTGACCGGTGCGTTCATTACAGAAACCGTTTACTCAGTACCCGGTGTAGGACGTTTGCTTATCAATTCAATTGGACAGCATGATAACGGTGTAGTTGTGGCTCTTACCGTATTCTATACATCGCTATCACTTATTTCGGTAATTTTGGGTGATTTGTTACTTGCTAAGGTAGATCCCAGAATTTCGTTATCAGCAGATAAAGGAGGCGGAAGATAATGGCAGAAAATATTAACTTGTCTCCTGAAAACGAAGATGAACTTTTTAGATTTTTGCGTGACGACGAAAGAGCTTCGTCTGAAAAGATTGTTGCGCCCAGATATTCTTACTGGAGATCGGTATTTAGAGTATTTTTTAGAAAGAAATTAAACATATTTTTAATCGTAGCATTTGTACTTTTATTGATTTCAGCATTTGTTTTGCCTTTGTTCTTTGAGTACAACACAATGGAAAATGTTGCGGATGCTACAACATACAGTTTACGCCCTTCGGAAGCGATTGCTCGTTTCGGAGATCCTGTTAAGTATTGTCTTGGTACAGGTCCCATGGGTAACTCGATTTTCTATGGTATTTTTGCTTCGGCAAGAACATCTCTTTCACTTGCGTTCTTGTGTGCAGCAATTAACATGACAATCGGTATCGCTCTCGGTGCTTTCTGGGGTTATTCAAAGAAAGCGGACGGCATCATTCTTGCTATTTACAATATCGTTGCAAACGTACCTTCACTTTTGCTTCAGGCTGTACTTATTTACGTTATCGGTTCAGGTTTCAAGAGCTTGGTAATTGCGTTTACAATGTTTGGATGGTTTTATGTGGCATATTTCTTCAGAATGCAGGTTATGATTATTCGTGACCGTGAGTACTCATTGGCATCAAGATGTCTTGGTACTCCTCTTTACAGAATTGTTTCTAAGAACATATTGCCTTTCTTAACATCCGTTATAGTAACTTTGCTTGCATCAGAAATTCCCGGATATGTTAACTCCGAAGTATTCCTTTCCTTCGCAGGTTTGGGACTTGGAGCTGCAGTGCCTTCACTCGGTCGTATGATTCAGAATGCACAGAGCGCATTCATTACATACCCTTGGCAGTTCTGGCCTCCGATTTTCATGGCAAGTGCAATGACGTTGGTTTTGTATCTATTGGGACAGGGACTTGCAGATGCATCCGATCCCAGAACACATATGTTATAAGAGAGGTGTGACATGAGTAATAATACAGATAGAAAAGTCCTCCTTTCGCTTAAGAACGTAGATGTAAAGTTCAACGTTAGAGGACGTGTGCTTTCAGCAATCAGAAATGTATCTTTGGATATATATGAAAACGAATCCCTTGCAATCGTTGGTGAGTCAGGTTCGGGTAAGTCTGTTTTGACAAAGACTTTCGCAGGTATGCTTGATTCAAACGGTTATATTTCAAACGGTTCGATTGTGTTTGCAGACGACGAAATATCAAAGACTGATGTTAAGTTGACTTCAAGCAACAAGATGCTTTTAAACAGAATAAACAAAAAGATTAATAAGTACTCCGCTTTGGAAAGAGGCGCTGCCGAATTTAACAAGATTCAGGAATTAAAGAATGAGTTAAAGCACGTAGACAAACTTTCCGAAGAAGAGGAAGCAGAATTTGCGGCAAAAGAAAAGAATTTAAACGATAGCATTATTGATTCCAATAACTATCTTATGACTCTTGATAAAAAGATTGCCGAAGATGTTCCCGAAATAGCTAAGACCAAGGAAAAGATTGAAAACCTTGAAAAGGAATTAAAGGAACTTCTTGGAAAGAAAGAACAGCTTTTAAAAGAAAAGAGAGAAGCTTTTAAAGCTGACAGCGCTAAGAGAGAAAAGATTAAAAAAGAAATAGCTGATCTTGAAGCGTTAAGAAAAGATAAGATTGCAAAGAAAGAAAGCGAATCAAACGAATTTGGTCTCTCTGAAGAAACACTTAAGAGAAACAAGACTATTGCTTACGAAGTCTTGCTTTCAATCGGTAGATATCCTTTAAAAGATCAGGTTTTATTCGTATATAAGCTTGAACATGCTTTCAAGCGTGCTATGGAAATGGGTCTTGATTTAAACAAGCCCGAAAACTTGAACAAAGTATTTGAAACCGTAGCATTCAGAGTAGAATTCAGATCATTTGATGAAGATACTCAGACTCTTCACGGTTATGCAATTATTGACTGTGCGAAGATTAAGTACACAAGAGACTGGCAGCAGATCAGAGGTTGCCGTATCGCAACAGTATTCCAGGATCCTATGACATCCTTGAACCCTGTACTTACAATCGGTAAGCAGATTATGACTGTAATCATGAAGCACCAGAAGTGCTCTCAGGAAGAAGCTAAGAAGCGTACCATTGATATCATGGGTAAGGTAGGTATTCCTGAACCTGAGAAGCGATTCAATGATTATCCGTTTGAATACTCAGGTGGTATGAGACAGCGTATCGTTATCGCGATTGCACTTTCTTGTCAGCCTAAGATTTTGATTTGTGACGAACCTACAACTGCTTTGGACGTAACAATCCAGGCTCAGATTATTAGACTTATCAAAGACTTACAGCATGAACTCGGATTCACAACAGTTTACATTACACATGACCTTGGTGTTGTTGCAAACGTTGCAGAAAGAGTTGCCGTAATCTATGGTGGTCAGATCGTTGAAGTAGGTACTGTTGAAGAAATTTTCTATGATCCTAAGCACCCTTACACATGGGCACTTTTGTCATCACTTCCTCAGCTTGCTGAGAGAGGAACAGAACTTTTCTCAATCAACGGTACACCTCCGTCACTTTACAACAAGATTGTGGGAGATGCTTTTGCACCCAGAAATAAGTATGCAATGGCTATCGACCTTGTTAAGGAACCTCCGGTATTCAAAATCACAGATACACACTATGCTAAGACCTGGTTACTTGACCCCAGAGCACCTAAGGTAGAATTACCTGAAGGAATTAAGAACCTTCATGAAAAGATGCTTAAGTCTTACATCAATGTGGAAGGCTAGGAGGAGACGACATGGAAAATACAGAAAAGAAAGTTTTATTGTCAATTCGTAACCTTGATGTTGTCTTCGGTAACAAGAAGAACAGTTTTAAAGCGGTTGATAATGTAAGTTTTGATATTTATAAAGGTGAAACCGTTTCACTCGTTGGTGAATCCGGTTCAGGTAAGACCACAATCGGTCGTGCCATCGTAAGAATTAACCCCTGTTCAAACGGTGAAATTCTTTACGACGGAAAGAGAATTTCAGGTAAGCTTTCTAAGAAAGATGACAGAGAAGTAGTTAAGAAGATTCAGATGATCTTCCAGGACCCTTCAGCATCTCTTAACGAAAGAGCTACTATCGAATACATCATTTCGGAAGGTCTTACAAACTTCCATCTTTACAAAGATGAGAAGGAAAGAATGAAGAAGGTTGAGACAATCACAAAGGAAGTCGGACTTCTTCCCGAACACTTAACACGTTACCCTCACGAATTCTCGGGTGGACAAAGACAGCGTGTTGGTATCGCTCGTTCCATCGTAATGGAACCTGAATTCATTATTGCGGACGAACCTATTTCCGCACTTGATGTTTCCATCAGAGCACAGGTTCTTAACCTTTTAAAGAAGTTCCAGAAGGAACGTGGGCTTACATATTTATTCATCGCTCACGACCTTTCAATCGTAAGATTCATAAGCGACCGTATCGTAGTTATCTACAGAGGTAAGATCATGGAAATTGCTGAAGCTGAAGAGCTTTTTGCACATCCTTTGCATCCTTACACAAAGTCACTTATGTCTGCGATTCCTGTTCCGGATCCGGCAATTGAAAAAGACAAGAAGCTTTTGGTTTACGATCCCAAGACAATGCACAACTACGAAACCGAAAAGCCTGAGCTTGTTGATATCGGAAACGGCCACATGGTATATGCAAGTCCTTCAGAACTTGAAAAATACAAGGAATTAAGATTTGGCAAATAATAGGTTTTTAAAGGCAATTGTGAAAGCAATTGCCTTTGCTTATGAGGAATAATAATGAAGGAATACTCTAAGAAGCAGCTTATAATAAGAGGCATTCTAAGCGCAGCTTTCTTTATTGCGGCAATTGTAATTGGCGTAGGAGCCGTACAAAAGCTTACAAAGAAAGACCCGGGCATATATGTTATTGATGCACAGATTGATAAATCTGCAAATCTTTACGCCTCAGGAATAAAGCTGTCTTACTATTTAGACGGAAAGAGCAGCGATATAAGAACCAACGAAAAGGCTATATCGCAGATTTATTCAATTGCTTTAGCAAGAGCCTATAAGCTTACAGACCCCTACAACGAATACGAAGGCTATGTTAACCTTTGCACCATAAATAAAAGCAAAGGAAGCGATGTTAAGATTTCACAAGAGCTATATGACATCTTAATGGATGCTTATGAAAAGACCAAAGAAAACAAAGGCTATAGCATGTTTGCAGGCCCCTTTTATGAGCACTTTAATGAAATCATATACTCAGAGGATTCGGTTGAATTTGACCCTGTCGTAAATGAAGAAGAATCAAAGCGAGTTAATGCTCTTTTGGAAAAGACTCTTGATTTTAGTAACTTTACCCTTGATTTAAGCAAAGAAAAAAGTGTTAACTTTTCCGTTTCAAAGTCCTTTGAAGACTTTTTAAAGGACAATGAAGAAAAGGAAGCATCCCTTGATTTAAATTTGTTAAGAGAAGCTTACATGGTAAAAATCACTGCAGATGCCCTTGCATCTTCAGGATATACAAAAGGTCTTATCACCACTCAAAGCGGAATCATTTTAGACCTTGGCTCATATGAAAAGGGCGGATACACCTTATACGCTATGGAAGATGGCAAAATTTCCACTAAGAAGGTGGTGGAAGTAAAGCCCGGTACTTCTATGAGCGGAATGGTTTCTTTTGCCTTACAAGGGGATTTACGGGGATATAGCGAAGTTATGAAGGGTAGCGACACCATTTACAGATCGCCTTACGTTTTGCTAAAAGAAAACGGCATCTACACAATGGTTAAAAGCTCTTACGCGGCATGCGACTCCTTGGATATTGTAAAGGCTGTGTATGCAAATATAGTTTTAGCGTCTTGCGACTCTATAGACGCGGCAAAAAGCAATATGAATGAATTGGGAATAACAGAGTATTATTTCTTTGAATAAAAAGAAAAAGAAACAGAAACGGCAGTAAAATGTTTACATTAGCAGTAACGGCACTTACGTGTTTGTGCCTTGTTTTATCTATTTTATTTTTACCTAGCATTAAGATTAAAAGATTTACAATCTCCACTTATTGGATAATTGCATGTTTGGGGGCGTTGGTGCTTATTAGCTTAGACTGCATAGACATAAGCGAAATAGGAAGAGGCCTCACCGCAAAGAATACCATCAATCCCATAAAGATATTGGTGCTTTTCTTATCAATGACGGTTCAGTCCATATTCTTAGACGAAATAGGCGTGTTTAGATATTGTGCGAATGTGGTGCTCTCTAAATCAGGTGGCAATCAGTATAAGCTCTTTACATACCTCTTTGTGGCGGTATCGGTGCTTACGGTGTTTACGTCAAACGACATAATCATACTTACCTTCACACCATTTATTTGCTATTTTTCAAAGAATGCTAAGATTAACCCTATTCCCTATTTGTTTACGGAATTTGTGGCTGCAAATACATGGAGCATGGGGCTTATAATCGGTAACCCCACAAATGTTTATCTTGCGTCATCTAACGGCATAACATTTATTCAGTATTTAAAGGTAATGGCGCTTCCCACAATATTTGGCGGTGTATCGGCATTTGTGATTTTGTTTCTTATCTTTAGAAAGAACTTTTCAAAGCCCATGTCAGCAGAGAAAGATGACTTTCACATAAAGGATAAGGTGCTTTTGGGTATAGGCGTCGGCCATTTATCCATGTGTACCCTTCTCTTGGTGGTTTCTTCTTACATTGGATTTGAAATGTGGCATGTGACACTTATCTTTGCCTTAAGCCTATTTGCTTCAAGCTTTGTGTATTTAAAGGTGACAAAGAAAGATGCAAGAATTTTGCTTAGATGTGTAAAGAGAATGCCCTGGGAACTTGTTCCTTTTGTAATATCCATGTTTATATTCGTGCTTTGCTTTGATAAGGCCGGATACTCACAGAGTTTTGGAAAAATGATAGGGGATTCTAACTTTATATTAAAAGAAGGCGTGGCATCATTTTTAATTGCTAACCTTGTAAACAACATCCCCATGAGCGTATTGTTTTCTTCCATGCTTAAGGGACTTCCCGCTGCAAACCTTTATGAAGGCGTGTATGCCGCAATAATAGGCTCAAACATCGGCGCGTTCTTTACGCCTATCGGAGCCCTGGCGGGAATCATGTGGTCGGGAATACTTAAAAAGCATGAGGTTGAATTTAAGTTTCCGTCATATTTAAAGTACGGAGCGCTTGTATCAATTCCCACGCTTCTTGCAACACTTTTAGGATTAAAGATTGTATTATAATTAAAACCCGTGATTGCTCACGGGTTTTTCTTTATGTTTTTAAGCATTAAGTCTAAGCATCCGTCAAACACCACACGGATTCTTTGAGATATTTCGTGCATTTCCTGAGGCGTGCTTCCTCGAGACTCGCCCCTTATCCATCGAACCAATACTCCGAATAATGCTTCTTCAAAATAGGTCTTTAAAATACCCATATCAAGGTCTGAAATTTCCATGCCGTCCAAATGGGCCTCGATGTATTTATTAAAGACGCCGTCGACCTTATTTAAGACGTAGGTTCTAAGCCTTTCCTGACCGATTGTTCTGTATAGGTTCACCCACACCTTTTTGTACATGACGGTAAATTCGATTATATCAAAAAGGGCCTGTTCATCATTATCAACGGGAGCATCAATAAGTTTTGCAAATTCTACGGAGATAGCCTGGTCCAAAACATCATAAATGTCTTTAAAGTAGTAATAGAAGGTGTTTCTTGTTATTCCTACGGCTTTTCCGATTTCGCCTATGGTTATTTGCTTAAGAGGTTTTTTCTCGGCTTTTGATATAACGTAGTCGATAATAGCCTGCTTTGTGTTTGATTCCATTTAATTCTCCCTTTCTTTTAAGATAAAGAATACAGTTATCTTTCGAAATAATCAAGTAAAGAAGTGATTGAATATTCAGGCCTATTTGGGTAAAATAAGAATGGTGTTTTAAAATCAATACTATGTAGAGGTAATGAAATGAAAAAAATTTTAAGTGTTGCACTTGCAGCAATGATGATGCTTTCTCTTGCCGCATGCGGTAGTAAAGAAGAAACATCTGCATCAGCTCCTTTTACAATCAACGAAGAGCCCTTGTCTGTAGACAGCGCTTCAGAAGAGGAAGCTAAGACAGAAGAAAAGAAAGAAGAAGTTATTCCTCCCAATTCATACAGGAGCGAACTTACAAACGAATGGATCAGTAATGACATAAAGAACCAGCGTCCCATCGCTGTTATGGTTGATAATGAAAGCACAGCGCTTCCTCATTACGGAACCACAGATGCTGATATCGTATATGAACTTATGAATTCCACTCTTAACGACAGAATCACAAGACTTATGTGTATCGTTAAGGACTGGCAGGATATTGAAATGATTGGTAACGTACGTTCCACACGTCCTACCAACTGTTTCCTTTTCACAGAATACAATGCAATCCTTGTTCATGACGGCGGTCCTTTCATGATTAATGACTGGCTTGCACTTCCCAATTCAACAAACCACTTAAGTGGCGGTTTTGCAAGAATTGACAGAGGAAAACAGGGATTCTACGAAGAATATGCAACAGGTGCCGATTACAAGGGCTCAGGCGAATATGCCGGCAATACCTATAAGGGACTTGTTTCAAGAATTGAAGGCGAAGGATGGGATATGGAATACAACAAGTATGACCTTGGTCCTCACTTCCAGTTTTCAGACGAAGAATTTACTCTTGATGACGAACCTAAGGCTAAGAAGGCTGAGCTTGTAAAGCTTCCTTACTTACATAACCAGACACGCCTTACATACGATGAAAAGAAGGGCGTATACGTTTATTCAGAGTACGGCCAGAAGTATGAAGATGCAGCAAAGGAAGATAAGCCCGCACTTGAGTTTAAGAACGTAATCATTCAGGGATGTTCATTCTTTGAATACGGTGACGGTTACATGTGCTACAACGCAATCGGTTCTTCTCAGAAGGGCTACTACCTTACAAACGGTAAGGCAATCCCCATCAGCTGGGAAAAGCCCACATACGATGTACTTACCAAGTTCTACAAGCTTGATACAAAAGAAGAAATTACACTTAACACAGGTAAGACATACATCACACTTTGTCCCGACGATGTTTGGAGCGATTTAGTGATAGAATAATAAAGAAAAGAAGGGCAGATTCCTATGTGAGCCTGCCCTTTTACTGACTTTTACGGGTATTAATAAAAGAAAAAAAGAGAATGAGATTATGATAGAAAAGATTAAAGAATTAATTGTAAAATATCGCGAGATAATAGTTTACATCATTGTAGGCGGAATATGTACCGTTGTATCTTGGGGATGTAAGTTTTTATGGAACCAATTTGTATTCGGAGGTCCCCTTCATCCTACAGCTGTACAGACATCGATTCTTTCAATAGTAACATGGGTATCCGGTGTGGCTGTTGCTTATCCTTTAAACAGAAAGTTTGTGTTTTTATCACACGGACCCTGGGTTCCCGAGTGCTTAAAGTTTTGCGGATCGAGAGTATCAACTTTCTTTCTTGATTTGTTCTTAACAGAGGTCCTTGGCCCCTTACTTGGAATCAATGTTTTTGTGGTTACCCTTATTTCGGCGGTACTTGTTACAATTGCAAACTATATTTTCAGTAAAGTATTTGTATTTAACAAGAAAGATTCAAAGACAGAGGAAAAATAATTATGAAACTTGTTCTTGACTGGAAAGAGTATGCGCAGATAGTGCGTAAGGCAGGGGCTGAAGGCTGTGTATTGCTTAAAAATGACAACGAATGCCTTCCCTTAAAAGAAAATGACAGAGTGGCTTTGTTTGGACGCACTCAGTTTGACTACATTAAAAGCGGCACAGGCTCGGGCGGCCTTGTAAATGTGCCTTACGTAGTAAATATCTATGACGGCTTAAAAGGAGCTTCGGTTAATGTATATGAGAAGCTTGCGGACGTTTACAGAGAATGGCTTAAGGACCATCCTTTTGATAAAGGCGTTGGCTGGGCAGGCGAACCTTTCAGTCAGGTAGAAATGGAAGTTTCTGATGAAGTAATTAAGGACTGTAAAGAAAACGCCGATGTTGCAATCGTTGTAATCGGACGTCTTGCCGGTGAAGATAAAGACAATAAGGCAGAAAAGGGAAGCTACCTTTTAAGAGACGATGAAGAAGCGCTTTTAAAGAAAGTTACCAGTGCTTTTAAAAGAACCGTAGTGCTTCTTAACTCAGGAAATATCATCGATATGAAGTGGGTTAAAGAATACAATCCCGCGGCAGTTATGTACATTTGGCAGGGCGGTGTTGAAGGCGGTAACGCAGCAGCGGATGTCCTTACGGGAAAGGTAAATCCTTCCGGACATTTGACAGATACAATTGCTTACGATTTTAAGGACTATCCTTCAAGCGATAACTTCGGTGATGAATATGAAAACATCTACACAGAAGATATTTTTGTGGGATACAGATATTTTGAAACCTTTGCTAAAGATAAAGTTTTATATCCCTTCGGATACGGCCTTTCATATACGACCTTCAATCACTCAAGCGTGGTTGATTTAGGCGAGAATGAAGTAAATGTAAGAGTAACCGTTGAAAATACAGGTAAGGTTGCGGGCAAAGAAGCTGTAATGCTTTTCTTTAAAGCTCCTAACGGTAAACTTACAAAGGCAGACAGAGAGCTCGTTCAATTTGCAAAGACAAATACAATCTTTGCGGGTGCAAAAGAAGACGTAACACTTTCTTTTGACTTAAAGGCAATGGCTTGCTATGACGACGGAGGCTACACAGGCCATGCAAATGCTTGGGTATTAGAGCCCGGTGTTTACGAACTCTTTGAAGGAAACAACGTTCGCGATGCAAAAAAGATTTTTGAAATCGCAATCAATTCTTTGGTGGTAATCAAAGAAACCGAAGACGCATTATCGCCCATTAAGCCCTTTAAGAGAATGGTAAACAATAACGGTACTGTTTCCTACGAGGATGTACCCACAAGAAAAGTTGATACAAAGGTTAGAATCGAAGAGGAAAGAAAGAAATTAAAAGAGCTTCCTTACCTCGGAGAACAGAAATACAAGTTAAAAGATGTAAGAGACGGAAAGGTTTCTTTGGACACATTTATACAAGGACTTTCCGATGAAGAAATGATTCAAATGACAAGAGGCGAGGGCATGTGCTCAAAGAGAGTGTGCCCGGGAACCGCGGCAGCTTTTGCAGGCTCCACAGATGTGTTAGAGAGCTACGGAATCCCCGCCTGCTGTTGCTCGGACGGACCAAGCGGCATAAGAATGGACTCAGGTGCCATGGCTATGCAGGGCCCCAACGGCGTTTGCCTTGCTTGTACTTTTGACAGAGACCTTCTTGAAGAAGTGTATGAGTACATGGGAAGAGAGCTTAGATTTAATAAAATCGATTCTCTTTTAGGCCCCGGTATGAATATTCACAGAAATCCTTTAAACGGAAGAAACTTTGAGTACTTCAGTGAAGATCCTTTCCTTACAGGTGCTATGGCAGTAGCAGAGCTTAAGGGACTTCATAAAAACGGAGTTACGGGAACCATCAAACATTTTTCTTGTAACAACGAAGAAGTGGGACGTCACACAGGTGACAGCGTAGTGTCTAAGAGAGCTTTAAGAGAAATTTACTTAAAGGGATTTGAGATGGCTGTTGTAGAAGGTGGAGCTTATAACATAATGACCACCTACGGAATTTTAAACGGCACCCACACAGCTTCCAATTTTGAGCAAAACATATTGGTGGTCAGAAACGACTGGCACTATGACGGCCTTTTGGAGACAGACTGGTGGGCTCTTATCAACGAAGAAGGAAAAGAGTCATCAAGACAGTATACGTCCTTTATGATAAGAGGCGGTAACGACGTTTACATGGTAACGGGAAACGCCGATACAAATGCAAATGAAGACGACTCAATGGAGGGCTTAAAGAAAGGCATCTTTACAAGAGCCGAACTTCAAAGAAACGTACGCCATATTTTGATAGCAACCATGAAGACGCTTTCTTTTGAAAGGTTATGCGGATTAAAGGATGAATGGGAAGAAAAGAACCGCCCTCAAATCGATAACTACGAAAAAGTGGTAAAGGCTGACGTTGAGATTTTTGACGGCGCCGTAATCGATCCTTCAATCATAGATACTTCCAAGGGAACCATGAACTTAATCAATCTGTCAGTTCGTGAGCCCGGAAACTATAAGCTGCTTATGGATGTATCGGCAAAGGGAAGTGAACTTTCTCAGATATCAATGGCCATAAGTTTAGCCGGAACCATTAAAAAAGTTGTTAACAAAAACGGCGCAGATGATACAATAGATAATATAAAGTTAGATCTTGAAACCGCCATTGCGTTAAATAAGTACATGGGTATTTACTTTAACCAGGACGGAATGAAACTTAGCAACATCTCAATAATCAAAGAATAAAAAGGGACGCGCATGAAACCTGCATTATTCAAGATAGGGTTGTTTTCAAAGTACAAAGAAGATATAGCTGAAATAAACAAGAAGACACTCCAGGTCGGCACTGTCACTTTCGTGGCAGTAACGGTTATCGATTGGATCTTCAGATTCTTTATCTGGGACGATTCGGTCGTAAACTATGCCTTTGTGGGCTACGACCTGGTAGCAATTCTTTTGTTTGTGTGCCTTCACTTTATGTTTGATAAGGTGAAGCACATCACAAGCTTTATTTGTACGATTTGGTACATACTCTGTTTTGCCTATGCATTTCATGTGCATTTTCTTTATCAGCCCAGTGTGGCGGTTTTAACTTACTGCCTCATTTGTGTTTCTTTATCCGTAATGATTCTTACTTCGTTTTTGAAGTTGATTTTATTTCAGGCAGCGGGCACGGCCCTTATATGCTTTGCTATTTCCATAAGAGACCCTAAAAGTAAATCCACATCATTAATGATTGCGGAAGTTATCATTGCAGGCCTTATTTCTATAATCGTAGGGCTTTTGATAATCTATGTCCGCATGGAAAATTTGATTTTTGAAAAAGAGCTTTCTTTGTTTGCGGGAAATGAGGATGAAAGTTTTGTCTCCGCCTTTGAGGGAGATGAATGGCAGGGAAGAAGCAAATATAAGATTTTAAGCGGCGAAGTAGATGTATCAAGAAAAGTATTTTCTTTTGTATACAGCATATCCAAAGACAAAATCATATCCATAAGGGCAAAGAACCCCTTTGACTTAAAAGTCGGTATGAATATCGAAAGCATAAAAGAAGGTTTTGTGTCAAAGGCCTTAGAGCCCATGTCAAGGTCGCGTCTTACAAAGCTTTTTGATATGAAGTCAATTTCCGGACAGTATAAAGAAGGAAAGAAACATCATGCCATTATAGCGGGCTTTAGACTTAATAATCGTAAGCCTATGTGGCTTGATATTGAGTGCTACATTAAGGAGCACCCCGTAACGGGTGACTTTATAGCTTCTTTTGTCATAGAAGACATTTCCGAAGAAAGGCTTTTAATGGGCGTATTAAATAAAATCATGGAGCAAAACTATGATTTTGTTATGTGCGTTGAAAGAGAGAAGAACGGCACCCTTACATTTAAGGCAGACAAAAACACGGAAATATTCGGAGCCTATGGGGATGAATACTACGTTGAAATGAGCAAATACATTAGAGAAAATGTAGACCCTCACGACATTGAGAAAGCCCGTCTTGCAACAGACTTAGCAGTTGCTGACGGTAACATCAAGCAAAACGGAATCCATGAATTTTTGCTTGATGAAAAGGATGACTACGGACTTACAAAGAAAAAGCTTTTCCAGTATTCATATATGGACCCTGCAAAGAATTTTCTTTGTATCATAAAGCAGGATGTGACGGAAGTTATCGAGAAAGAAGATGCGGCAAAGGCTCGTCTTGCAAAGGCGCTTAAAGAAAGAGAAAACGCCATGAATGCAAGAAATGAGTTTTTAACAAGAATGAGCCATGAAATGCGTACCCCCATGAATGCTATTTTAGGGCTTACCGCATTAATGAAAGATGAAGTAAACAACCCTGAAGTTATGAACGATTACATCGAGAAGGTGCAATACTCAGGAAAGTTTTTGCTTCAGCTTATAAATGATGTTTTGGATATTTCTAAGATTTCTCAAAAGAAGTTTCAGATTAATAAGGTGCCTTATTCTTTTGGTGAATTCTGGGAAGCCGTCAATATGCTTATTGAGCCCATGTGTGCAAGCAAGACGGTTGACTTTGAATGGAAGTCAAGTATCCCCGAAGACTACGTGGTGATGACGGATCCGTTAAGAATCACTCAGGTTTTTATAAACCTTTTGTCAAATGCCATTAAGTACACCCCTGCGGGCGGCCACATTTTATTTGAGTGCCGGCAAAAAGAACTTGAAGGCGGAAATGCCAAGGTTACTTTTATAGTAAAAGATGACGGCATCGGAATGAGCGATGAATTCCAAAAGAGAATGTTTGAGCCTTTCCAGCAGGAATCAAAAGACGTAAATTCCGAGCTTAACGGAACCGGCCTTGGCTTATCTATCGTGAAAGCCATAATAGATGCCATGAAGGGTAAGATAACCGTAAACAGTGCGCCGGGTGCAGGAACCACCATAAAGGTTGTGCTTGATTTTGAAATTGCAAAAGACAGCCCTGCACACATGGTTAAGTATGAAGACGCGGATTTAAACGGAAAAAGAATCCTTGTGGTTGAAGATAATGACATTAACAGAGAGATTGCGGTTGCATTGCTTGAAAAGAAAGGTATGATTGCGGAAACCGCCGTTAACGGACAGGACGCTATGGAAAAGTTTTCTTCTCATACGCCCGGGCACTACGACCTTATCTTAATGGATATAAGAATGCCTGTTATGAGCGGGCTTAAGGCCACAAAATACATTCGCGCCATGGAAAGAGACGATGCAAGGCAGATTCCCATAATAGCCATGACAGCCAATGCATTTAATAAAGACGTGCAGGCTTCTTTGGACGCAGGAATGAATGAGCACCTTTCTAAGCCCATTGAACCAAGAAGTCTTTACAATACTATTGCAAAATATGTTTCTAAGAAGTAGAATGCCCTTTAGACCATCGGTCTTAGGGCATTTTCCCTACAGTTTCTTTATGCTTATAAAATTCTTTTAAAACCTTTAAAAAATCCCTTGACTTTAAAAATGATTTGACTTAGAATGTAGGTTGCTCTATTGTGGAGTGCTGTGGTTTTTTATGCCCTTTTTTACATATAAAAAAGCGGTTAAATCATAAGAACGGGGTGAGTGTCAATGGAAAAAAACAGAATACGTCAAGTGCCCGCAGGCAGAAACACACGTATGAGTTATTCTCGACAAAAAGAAGTTTTGGAAATGCCCAACCTTATTGAAGTTCAAAAGGATTCCTACGAATGGTTCCTTAAGGACGGATTAAAAGAGGTATTTGATGACATTTCTCCGATTGAAGACTTCGGCGGACGTTTAAGCTTGGAATTTGTTGATTCCGAACTTTGCAGAGAAGATGCCAAGTACACAATCGAGAAGTGTAAAGAGCGCGATGCTACTTATGCGGCTCCCTTAAAGGTCAAAGTGCGTCTTTGCAATAAGGAGACCGGAGCTATCATCGAGCATGATATATTCATGGGAGATCTCCCTTTGATGACCGAAACCGGTACTTTCGTTATCAACGGTGCCGAAAGAGTTATCGTAAGCCAGATGGTTCGTTCTCCCGGCATATATTACAATATCGAACACGATAAAATCGGTAAGCGTTTGTTCTTTTCAACGGTTATCCCCAATCGTGGTGCGTGGTTGGAATATGAAACAGATTCCAATGATGTTTTTTATGTACGTGTAGACAGGACTCGTAAAGTCCCGATTACCGTTCTTTTGCGTGCCCTCGGTTTGGGAACAAACGATGAGATCCGTGAAATTTTTGGTGACGAACCTAAGCTCGAAGCATCTTTTGCAAAAGATACTTCCACAAACTATCAGGAAGGTTTGCTTGAGTTATATAAGAAGATTCGTCCCGGTGAACCTCTTTCCGTAGATAATGCAAAGAGCCTTATCGAGGGAATGTTCTTTGACCCCAAACGTTATGATTTAGCTCGCGTTGGTAGATATAAATTCAACAAGAAATTACACCTTAAGAACCGTATCCGTAACATGGTTCTTGCCGAAGACGTTGTTTCAACAGTTACAGGCGAAATCATTGCGGAAAAAGGAACAAAGGTTACTGTTGATATAGCTGAAGAAATTCAGAACGCTGCAGTTTCTTATGTAATGGTAGAAACAGAAGAAAGAGTTGAAAGAGTTCTTTCTAACTTAATGGTTGACATCACAAAGTATGTTGACTGCGATCCTAAAGAACTTGGCATCACAGAAGCTGTTTACTATCCCGTACTTAAGTCAATCCTTGATGAATATCAGGATAAGGCAGACGAACTTTTCGATGCGTTAAAGAGAAACGTTCACGAACTTGTGCCCAAGCACATCACAGTTGACGATATCTTTGCATCAATCAACTACAACATGCACCTTGAATACGGTATCGGTAAGGATGACGATATCGATCACCTTGGTAACAGACGTATTCGTGCGGTTGGTGAACTCTTACAGAATCAGTACCGTATCGGTCTTTCAAGACTTGAAAGAGTGGTACGTGAAAGAATGCAGACACATGATACAGAGGAAGTTACTCCTCAGGCTCTTATTAACATTAAGCCCGTACAGGCAGCAGTTAAAGAGTTCTTTGGTTCATCACAGCTTTCTCAGTTCATGGATCAGAACAACCCTCTTGGTGAGCTTACTCATAAGAGACGTTTATCTGCACTTGGTCCCGGCGGTCTTTCAAGAGAACGTGCATCATTCGAAGTTCGAGACGTACACTACTCTCACTACGGACGTATGTGCCCTATCGAAACACCTGAAGGTCCTAACATCGGTTTGATTAACTCTCTTGCATCTTATGCAAGAATCAATACATACGGCTTCATCGAAGCTCCTTTCAGAAGAGTAGACAAGTCTGACCCTGAAAATCCCAGAGTAACAGACGAAGTTGTTTACATGACAGCAGATGAAGAAGATAACTACCATGTAGCTCAGGCTAACGTAGCACTTAATCCTGACGGAACCTTCGTTAAGAAGTCAATTTCAGGTCGTTACAGAGAAGAGACACAGGAATATCCAAGCACCATGTTTGATTTCATGGACGTATCACCCAGAATGGTATTCTCGGTTGCTACAGCTTTGATTCCTTTCCTTCAGAACGACGATGCTAACCGTGCCCTCATGGGATCAAACATGCAGCGTCAGGCAGTTCCGCTTATGGTTACCGAAGCTCCTGCAGTAGGTACCGGTATGGAACCCAAGGCAGCAGTTGACTCGGGTGTGTGCGTAGTGGCAAAAGAAGCCGGTGTTGTTTCTTATGTTTCTTCAAACTTAGTGAAGATTACACAGGACGACGGCGAAGTGGTAGACTACAAGCTTACCAAATTCCAGAGAAGTAACCAGTCAAACTGCTACAACCAAAAGCCCATCGTTTCTAAGGGCGAGCGCGTTGAGAAGGGCGAAGTTATTGCTGACGGACCTTCAACAAGCGGCGGAGAACTTGCACTTGGTAAGAACCCTCTTATCGGTTTCATGACCTGGGAAGGTTACAACTACGAAGATGCTGTTCTTCTTAGCGAAAGACTTGTACAGGATGACGTTTATACATCAATCCATATTGAAGAATATGAAGCAGAAGCACGTGACACTAAGCTTGGACCCGAAGAAATCACTCGTGATGTTCCCGGTGTCGGTGATGATGCGTTAAAGGATTTGGATGACAGAGGAATCATCCGCATCGGTGCTGAAGTAAGAGCCGGTGATATCCTAGTAGGTAAGGTAACACCTAAGGGTGAAACCGAACTTACAGCCGAAGAAAGATTACTTCGAGCTATCTTTGGTGAAAAGGCAAGAGAAGTAAGAGATACTTCCCTTAAGGTTCCTCACGGTGAATACGGTATCATCGTAGATGCCAAGGTATTTACAAGAGAAAACGGCGACGAATTGGCACCCGGTGTCAACCAGTCGGTTCGTGTATATATTGCACAGAAGCGTAAGATTTCAGTCGGCGATAAGATGGCCGGACGTCACGGTAACAAGGGTGTCGTTTCAAGAGTGCTTCCTGTAGAAGATATGCCTTATCTTCCCAACGGTCGTCCTCTTGATATCGTGCTTAACCCCTTGGGCGTACCTTCACGTATGAATATCGGACAGGTGCTTGAAATCCACCTTTCACTTGCTGCAAAGGCACTTGGATTCAACATAGCAACTCCCGTATTCGACGGCGCAAACGAAAAAGATATTCAGGATTCACTTGAACTTGCAAACGATTACGTAAATCTTCCTTTTGATGCTAAAGAAGCTAAAGCGGAAGCTGAAAAGAACGGTGTAGAGTACGATAAGAATGCCGACACCTTCGAAAAGTTACACAAGGATGAACTTCTTCCCGAAGTTTATGAATACTTATCAGAAAACAGAGCACACAGAGCACTTTGGAAGGGTGTTCCGATTTCAAGAGACGGTAAGGTTCAGCTTCGTGACGGACGTACCGGTGAGCTCTTCGACGGACCTACAACAATCGGTCACATGCATTACTTAAAGCTCCACCACTTGGTAGACGATAAGATTCATGCTCGTTCAACAGGTCCTTACTCACTTGTTACACAGCAGCCTTTGGGTGGTAAAGCTCAATTCGGTGGACAGCGTTTCGGTGAAATGGAAGTTTGGGCACTTGAAGCTTACGGTGCAGCTTACACATTACAGGAAATCCTTACAGTTAAGTCCGACGACGTAGTTGGTCGTGTTAAGACATATGAAGCAATTATCAAGGGTGAGAACATTCCTAAGCCCGGTATCCCTGAATCATTCAAGGTACTTTTAAAGGAATTACAGTCACTTGGTCTTGATATCAAGGTTCTTAGAGAAGACGACACAGAAGTCGCACTTACCGAATCTGTCGATTATGGCGAAACGGATTTCAGAATGGCTGAAATGGACGGCAATGACAGAAAGGGCACATATTCACGTGCCGAATTCACAAATGCCGGCTATCAGACACAGGAATTCGATGAATCGGGCGAATTAGTGGAAGCCGATGAATCCTTCGATGAAGCTGAAGAAGATTTCAGCGAAGAAGAATTCGAAGGAAGCCTTGACGAATAAGGTAAATGAATTACAAAAATAATTGTAAAGGAGCGCCATAAATGTCGGAAATTAATAATGGTATACAGCAGCCGATGACCTTTGATAAGATCCAGATCGGTTTAGCAAGCCCTGAGAAGATCAGAGCATGGTCCAGACGTGGTGATGACCCGGATTTCGGTATTGTCACAAAGCCTGAAACCATCAACTACAGAACACTTAAACCCGAAAAAGACGGTTTGTTTTGTGAAAGAATTTTCGGACCCAGTAAGGACTGGGAATGTCACTGCGGTAAGTACAAAAAGATTCGTTATAAAGGCGTTATCTGCGACCGCTGTGGTGTAGAAGTAACAAAGGCCAGTGTTCGTCGTGAACGTATGGGACGTATCGAACTTGCAGCTCCCGTTTCACACATCTGGTATTTTAAGGGTATCCCCTCTCGTATGGGATTAATTCTCGATATCTCTCCCAGAGTACTCGAGAAGGTATTATATTTCGCATCTTACATTGTGCTTGATGCAGGTGAATCAAACCTTCAGTACAAGCAGGTTCTTTCTGAGAAAGAATATCAGGATGCAAGAGAAACTTACGGCAACAAGTTCCGTGTAGGAATGGGTGCCGAAGCAATCAAAGAGTTATTACAGGCAATCGACTTAGAGACTGAATCTGTAGAGCTTAAGGCAGAACTTAAGGAATCCACAGGTCAGAAGAGAGCCCGTATTATAAAGAGACTTGAAGTAGTTGAAGCATTCCGTGAATCAGGAAACAAGCCTGAATGGATGATAATGGATGTTATCCCCGTTATTCCTCCGGACCTTCGTCCCATGGTTCAGCTTGACGGCGGAAGATTTGCTACATCAGACTTAAACGACCTTTACAGACGTATCATCAACCGTAATAACCGTCTCCAGAGACTCTTAGAGCTCGGAGCTCCCGACATTATCGTAAGAAACGAAAAGAGAATGTTGCAGGAAGCAGTTGATGCTTTGATTGATAACGGCCGTAGAGGACGTCCCGTAACAGGCCCCGGTAACAGAGCACTTAAGTCACTTTCAGACATGCTTAAAGGTAAGGGCGGTCGTTTCCGTCAGAACCTTCTTGGTAAGCGTGTTGACTACTCAGGACGTTCCGTTATCGTAGTTGGTCCCGAATTAAAGATTTATCAGTGCGGTTTGCCTAAGGAAATGGCAATCGAATTGTTTAAACCCTTCGTTATGAAGGAACTTGTAGGAAGAGGCATTTCCCAGAACATCAAGAATGCCAAGAAACTTGTAGAAAGACTTGACACTCAGGTTTGGGACGTACTTGAAGATGTTATTAAAGAACATCCCGTAATGCTTAACCGTGCTCCTACACTTCACAGACTTGGTATCCAGGCATTTGAGCCCATCCTTGTTGAAGGTAAAGCTATTAAGCTTCATCCCCTCGTATGTACAGCGTTCAACGCCGACTTCGACGGAGACCAGATGGCTGTTCACCTTCCTCTTAGCGTAGAGGCCCAGGCAGAATGTAGATTCTTACTTTTGTCTCCAAACAACCTCTTAAAGCCTTCGGATGGTGGCCCTGTTGCCGTTCCTTCACAGGATATGGTACTTGGTATTTACTACTTAACCATGAAGAAGTTTGCAGATTTCTCAAACGATCCTTCAATGGTAGCTAAGGTAGTTAAGGAATTTGATTCAATCGAAGATTGTAAGAAAGCAGTTAAACTTTTAGGCAAAGACCTTTCTTCAGATTCTGTTGTTAAGGTTAACGTTGACCCTGAAAGAAACCGTATCGTTGTATGTAGAATGATTGATATCTTAGGCAGATACTTCAACTCTACCAACGAAGCTTTCCTTGCATATGAAAACCAGGAGATCACTCTCCATCAGCCTATCTATGTAAAGAGAAGCGCTGAATTTAAGGGTGAAGTGGTAACAGACTTCATCGAAACAACACTTGGACGTCTTTTATTCAACGAAATCCTTCCTCAGGATTTAGGATATGTAGACAGATCCAAGAAAGAAAACGTTCTTCTTACAGAAGTTGACTTCCATGTAGGAAGAAAGCAGTTAAAGCAGATCCTTGAAAAAGTTATTAACATTCACGGAGCTTCAGTAACAGCTGAAACCCTTGACTTGATTAAAGCAACAGGTTACAAGTACTCAACAAGAGCAGCCATGACCGTATCTATTTCAGATATGACAGTGCCTGCATCAAAGCCTCAGATCCTTGAGGATGCTCAGGAAACAGTTGATAAGATTGCAAGAAACTTCAGACGTGGTCTTATTACAGAAGAAGAGCGTTACCGTGCAGTAGTTGAAACCTGGTCAGAAGCAGATGCTCAGCTTACAAAAGACCTTCTTGACGGTCTTGATAAGTACAACAACATCTACATGATGGCTAACTCCGGTGCCCGTGGTTCAAACCAGCAGATTAAACAGCTTGCAGGTATGCGTGGACTTATGGCAGATACAACCGGTCGTACAATCGAACTTCCCATTAAGTCAAACTTCCGTGAAGGTCTTGACGTTTTGGAATACTTCATGTCAGCACACGGTGCTCGTAAAGGTTTGTCAGATACCGCTATCAGAACAGCCGACTCAGGTTACTTAACCCGTCGTATGGTAGACGTATCACAGGAACTTATCATTCGTGAAGTAGATTGCTGCGAAGGCAAAGATGAAATCCCCGGAATGGATGTATATGCATTCATGGACGGTAAAGAAACAATTGAAGGTCTTAAGGACCGTATCCAGGGTAGATACACCGCTGCTGATATCCTTAACAAGAAGGGCGAAGTAATCGTTAAGAAGAATCACATGATTACACCCGCTCGTGCTGAAAAGGTATTAAAAGAAGGTGTTGACGTTAACGGAGTACCTGTTACCGATGAAGAAGGTAACTTGAATCCTAAGGCCAGAATCAAGGTTCGTAACATTTTAGGCTGCCGTTCACACAACGGTATCTGTGCTAAGTGTTACGGTGCCAACATGGCAACCGGTGAAGCTGTACAGGTCGGCGAAGCTGTTGGTATTATCGCAGCTCAGTCAATCGGTGAACCCGGTACACAGCTTACAATGAGAACATTCCATACCGGTGGTGTTGCCGGTGGCGATATCACACAGGGTCTTCCCCGTGTAGAAGAATTGTTCGAAGCAAGAAGACCTAAGGGACTTGCAATCATCGCTGAATTCGGCGGTGTAGCAACCATTAAGGATACAAAGAAGAAGCGTGAAGTTGTTATCACCAACGAAGAAACAAAGGAAACAAAGGCTTACTTAATTCCTTACGGTTCTCGTATCAAGGTTATCGACGGACAGAACATCGAAGCCGGTGATGAACTTACAGAAGGTTCCGTTAACCCTCATGATCTTCTTAAGATCAAGGGTATTCGTGCGGTACAGGATTATCTCTTAAGAGAAGTACAGAGAGTTTATCGTTTACAAGGTGTTGATATCAACGATAAGCACATCGAAGTTATTGTACGTCAGATGCTTAAGAAGATTCGTATTGAAAATAACGGTGACGCAGACTTCTTGCCCGGTGCTATGATTGATGTTCTTGATTTTGAAGACATCAATGAAAAGCTTATTGCTGAAGGCAAAGAACCCGCAGAAGGTACAAGAGTTATCCTTGGTATCACAAAGTCAGCTCTTGCAACCAACTCATTCTTATCAGCCGCTTCCTTCCAGGAAACCACAAAGGTTCTTACAGAAGCAGCTATTAAGGGTAAGATTGATCCTCTTATCGGACTTAAGGAAAACGTTATCTTAGGTAAGCTTATTCCTGCAGGTACAGGTATGAAGCGTTACAGAGACGTTGAACTTTCATCTGATGAAAGATATGAGCAGATGCTTGAAGCTATGGCAAACGCTCAGAACAACGCAGAAGCAGCTCCCGAAAGTGAAGATGCTGAAGATGCATCAAGCGCATTCGAAGAAGAAGTTGTTTACGAAGAGGAAACAAATGAGGTTCCCGCTGAAGAGCTTGAATAAGTGATTCACAAATAAAATAAAGGCATGAACCGAAAGGTTCATGCCTTTTAAAATGCTAAAAATTAAATTAATGAAGCACATTAAGATGATCGTCGTATTCAAGGGTGCCGGTGGTTTCAACGGCCCATTTTGTGATGTCATAGAAAGTATCACCGGCTTTTTCAGGATAATTGATTCTTACTTCCACGATCAAAGTCTGATATTCACTTAAGGGAAGAGCAAAGGACTTTTTCTTTCCCACCTGCTCAAAATATCCCACTCTTGAAATGCCGCTTTCATAAAGGGATGAAAGGGTGTCATCAAGCTCTGCCAAGCCTTCTTGGGCATCGTTGCAGGCTTCAAAGTAGGTTTCCGAATTGGTTTTAACCTTATCTTCAAGCTTATAATCGCTCATTGCGCTTGCAAGAGACAGAGTGGAAAATGATACAAGGCAGAGGATTACGAAAATAAAAAGTATTGAGGATACGCCCACGTTTAAAGAAAATTCACGTTTCTTTTTTCTCATTTTGCCACCTCCCTAATACTTTTTTTGAAGGTGTATGAATAGATTTCTTTTTCCAAAGAACCTTCATAGAATGTAAAGGTCATGTAGTCAAAGGCATCATCCTTATTAAAGGTTAAGATGTATGAATAGTCTTTAAGGTTAAAGGATGATTTTAAGGTGTCATTTATCTTTTCTTCGTCATCACCAAACTCATAGAAACATTCACTGGCGTTATCGGCCCAGAGAACGGCGTAATTAAGCCCCTTGGTTTCTTTGGCAACCAAATGAGCCTTCACGAATACCTGAAGGCATACGGCGCTTGTGAGAGCGAAAAAGAATATGACGATTATTAGCTCCATTAAAAAGAGAGCGGATTTTGATTTTTGCATTAGTTTGTATCTCCGCTTTTAATATGCACAAATAAAACTTCTTTGTCTAAGCCAACGGGCTTATATTCAAACTTATAAAGAGTGTCCGTAACTTTAGTCATATCAAAGGAATCAAGCTTGATTAAGGTGGTGGCGTATTTAGGGTCAAAGACCTGTCCCTGCCTTGTAAAGAGCTCTTTTAATTCTCCTTCGTATTCATAAAGATAGGTGCAATATGTAATGTTGTTTATATCTTCAGAAATAATCAAAGCGTCAAATCCGTCGTAAGAACCCATTGAAATCCTTCCGGCTTCATCGCTTTGGTGAATCTTATTCACCACGTAAGAAAAGGTGGTTCGTGAACCGTAATTTAAGGTCATTTTTTCCACTATACTTGAATAGATTCCCGCACCGATACCCGTAAGCGACATTATGGAAAGAGCAAATACCGCAAAGAGGGTAATGACAAACAGGATATCAATTGTATGAGGCTTTTTTTCTTTATCCATTATTGTTCCTCTTTCCTTAAAACCGTTACATCAGGGTAGATGTTTGAACCTATTGCCTGATAGTCAACAAAGAAAACATCTTCATCATATGTAAGACCGTAGTGGTCTTTAATGTACTTTAAGCTGGGAGGATAGGTGCCTTCCACGCAATAACAGGAAACGATGCTTCTGTTAAGGGCGGTCTTTAAACTTTCCTCCTGACGGGCAAGACTGTCGTCTTTAACATTTCCCAAAACTCTTAAAAAGAAAACAAAGAGCGCAATAAATAAGAGTATGGAAATGTGTAAGCCCGATATTTTGTTTCTTATTCTTGAAGCTCTGTCAAAACTGTACATAATTTTCCTTTAACCTATAGTTGTCATGATACCCATCAAAGGTAATATTACAGATAGTAAGATAAGTCCTACGATGATAGAAAGAATGATAACCAAAGTAGGTTCGATAACAGAAATGATTTCGTTGATTTTTCTTTCTGCTTTCTTTTCATATTCATCTGCAATCTTTGTCATTACCTTGTCGATTTCACCTGTTTTAAAACCTACAGCCACCATTCTGTTATTAACATTTGAAAAGATTGCGGCTTCTTTTAAAGCTTCAGCAAAGTTGTCTCCGTCAAGAAGTCTTTCTTTACAAATCTCGACTTTCTTTTCGGTTTTCTTGTGTTCAAGAAGCTTGCTTACAAGATTTAAGCCTGCGAAAGTATCAAGGCCGGCGGAGAGGGCAAGGGCCATACCGGAAGCAAATCTTCCGGCTGCGATGCCGTCATAAAAGCCCTTAAACAAGTGAAGCTTTTGAGCACAGTTTTTAGCAACCTTTCTTCCGTGAGCTGTCTTTGAAACATAGAAATATAAAGCTATCAAAACCACCAAAAGGGCGATAAAGACAACCGAATATGTTTTTAATACGTCTCCGAAATGAAGTAAGGATGCTGCAAAGCCGGTCATTTCAGAGCCAAGTTGAACAAATACCTGATTGAAAATAGGAAGAACCTTGGTAATCAAGATTATGATAACGGCAAACATCATAACTATCATTACCAAAGGATATGTGATGGCGCTTCTTATGTTATCTGAAATTGCCGCCTCACGCTCGTAGTAAGCGGAAAGAGATGACATTATATCATCAAGAGAGCCTGCTTCTTCGCCAAGCTTAATGGTGTTTACAACGTAATCAGGGAACACGCCCACAACCTGTAAACTTTCCGCAAAGCTTGAACCTTCGTTAACAGCATCGATTATTGCCTGCAGCAGTTTCTTTCCGGATTGATCCTTTGTGTCTGAAAGCATGATTCTTATGCCTTCGATGGGCGTTATGCCCGCATGAAGTAAAATTGACATCTGTGAGCAAAAAGAAGCCAATTCTTCATTTGTAAGTTTTGATTGAGTACTCATCGAGAAATTCCCCCATGTGTTTAATAAACGTACTTTGTTGAGTAGTTAGTTCCGTCTCCGATATATTCCTTTAATGTTCGTTCGTTGGTGCTTGCGCCGAAAGTGGGGTCTACAAGGGACCACTCTTTTCCGTCAAACTGGATGATGCCGTTAAGCCATCCGATATCTTCGATATATACGCTTATCCATGCGTGATATACCATATCTTTACCCACATAACCTACTTCAAGTCTTGTGGGAATAGATTGACTTCTTAACATACTGGTCATTACAGCGGAATAGTCAAGGCAAATGCCGGTTCCGCTATCCAATATCTCGTCTACGTTTGAAATATATCCGCTTTTAACGGTGTTTGCTTTGTCGTAGTCGTATGTGATGTGCTTTGTTATGTAGTTATATACATTTGTGACAACATCAAGATCGTTTGTGCAATTTGAGGCAAGCTCTGCACCCTTTGCAACGGTCTTACAGTTTTTGTCAAAATATACGTATTGATTGGGGTAAAGATAAGGCCCGAATGTTGAAACTTCGGGAGCATTGATGGTGGTTTTAAATGCAAGAGAATAAGATGTGCCTTCAATGTTTTCACAAACGCTGATCTCATAGTCGCCTGCGCCCGATGTTAACGGAAATGCGGCGTAGCCTGTCTGAATGTCGTAAGTGTATGTAACGCCGTTTGGACCTGTTATTTGAAGCTTAACCTTTGGAGAAGAGCCAAAGTAATCAACGATGATATAGCCTTCTTTGGTGTTTGAATAGTCTACGGAAGCGTAGGCATTACCGTCTACCAAAAGCCCCGGAGCGGACGTCTCTAGGCAAACGGGGGTATTGTCACGCAAAGAAGCGGGATCGATAACCGTTTGAGAATTGGTCAAAGCGGTATCGCCCTCCGAATTTTTAATTGTAGTTACGCTTACACCTGTGTCGTCGTCCGGAAAATCAACGGGCGCATCACAGGCGGTTAGAGTTAAGGCCAAACCTAAAAGAAAAAGCAAATGATTCTTTTTCATGACCCGTTCCTTTCTATCACTTACGGGGCGTTAAAAGAAGGTGAATGCACTTTCCGTTAACGTCATATACGTAAATATTGTACTCTTTTTTGTCATAAGGGAATGTAACAGTGTTTGTGGAGTCATCATAAGATGAGGCGTAAACCACACTTCCGTCTGTTCCCTCCATGTAACTTGAAGAAATATCGATTCTGTTTCCTTCAAAAGTAATATTGAAAGAATCTTCCTTCATTTCGTGACTGATTACACTCAAAGGACGTCCCAGTGAAGGATCTACCGAAACAAAGGCTGAGCCTTTGGGTAAAAACAGGGGCGTTATAAGAGTTAGTATAAACAAAAATGCTGTAATACAAATTAACAAACGCTCCGAGCGAATGTCGGTTTTGTTTCTTAATACAATTTTATCAAAAGGGACCTTATTGGGCTGCGTGTCACAGGCGGCGAAGACGTTTTGAAGCATCTTGTCGGCTGTCTTTATGTCCATTTCGTATCGCTTTTTAGCCTTAAATCCAAACATCTTCCCACCCCCTTATCCTTTCATAATTTTGTTAAGCTCATCGATTGCGGCCTGAAGCTGTCTTTTAACGGTTGATCGGCTCATGTCGGTAACGTTAACGATTTCGTCTATCTTCATGTTGTTAAAGTACCTAAGAGTAATAAGCTCTTTCTTTGCGGAAGATAAGGAATCGATAGCTTTCTTTAATCTTGCGGATTCATCGTTTTTAAATGTAGAAGCTTCGGGATTTGAAGAAAGCTTTGTGTCGCATATCTCTTCCAAAATTTCCGAGTCTACTTCGCCGTAGTCGGATTTTAAGGACTTTTGCATGTCAAAACAAACATGGAAAGCAATCTGGTTTAGCCACGCTATAAATAAAGTGGGCTCATTTAAAGAAGAAAGCTTTCTTAGTGCAACTATAAAGATTTCCTGCACAGCATCCTGAGCCAGATATTCATCTCTTAAGTAATGTCGCGAGTAGTTGTAAATCTTATTAAAGGTAAGGCTGTATAACTGAGCAAATGCATCGGAGTCTCCGTTTTGAGCCATCTTTACAAACTCGCCGATATATTCGTGCGAATACTCCATTTCTACCTACCTGCCAAGTTTTTTGTACGCGCGGGCAATCAATTCTGAAAAGGTGCCGACTTCTTCACTGTCGAATAAAACATACTCAGAATGAACCACAATATTGCACTCATCATGAGCCTTGTTGTATTCACCGATGGAGGATTCCAACTTATTAATAAAAGAAGCCATCTTGTCGTTATTACATTTTTCTATAACGGTGATAAATTCGTTACCGCCGTTTCTTCCCACAAACCCAAAGCCGTCGGCGCTCTTTTCATAAATCTGAGAGAAATCTCTGATTGCCTTATCGCCGGTTGCTTTACCGCTTACGGAATTAATTTCTTTAATATTGACAATTTCCGATACCACACAGCCGATTCCCTTCATGGAATCAACGGTGCTGTAGTTTTCAAACAAGAGGTTAACGCTTGTTCTGTTGGGAATGCCGGTCTTTCTGTCAAGGAAAGCAAGCTGTTCCAAATTATGATCTTCAATCTTAAACTGTTTTAATTTGATGAAATCTAAAAGCAAGATTGCCAATGTAACCAAGACCGTAAAGTACATAATGGCGCAAAGAATAAACAAACTTCTGTCAACAAAAATGCTTGAACGCATTGTTTTGTTAGAAATAAGAATTACAAGAAAAACAATTTCCATTAAAAGAAAGAAACTAAGTTCACAGATTTTTGTAACCTTGTAACTCTTTATACTCTTTTTCATTATAAATTCCTCCAAGTTCCCACTTAGCTACACTTCCTATTATAGTATAGAAGCGTTTAATGAGTAAAGTTATCTTTATGTATATTAGCGCATGTTTAGGGTGCTTTTGACTACCCAAAAGGATGGTTTTGAAAATTTTTTTTAAAAAAGTGAACCTTTTTTTGAAAAGCAACAGTCTTTTATTTATGAAGACCACGAAAGGGGAATAAAAATGAAACAAGGCAGCATAAAATCGGTAGTGCTTTCAGCCGTTTCATCTGTGGTATGTACAACAAAAATAATACTTGAGGGATATGACCTCTTAATCATCGAGGATGGTAAGACGCCATTATCAAATGGGCTGACAGGAGCTAACTACTTCCCGCTTACCTGCGGAGTGATTGCGGCAATCATAATAACCACCGCTTTGGTATTATGGCTTGTAAACAGAGACAGATATGCAAAACGACTTAAAGACTTAAATCGAAAGCTAGAAAGAAATGAAAAGATTCCGTTCTTTGTAAAATCCATTAAAGAAGAAATTACAATCGCGGAATCTGAACTCGGAGCAAAAATTTTTAAAAACGAATAAAAAATGTGAACCTTTTTTAAAATATATATCGTCTTATATTTTTGGAAGGCTAAAAAGGAGAATGACTAATGGAAGAAAGAAGACGAATTAACCGAGTAAAGTTTGAAGCAAAGAGCGTCATCGTTCCTTGCGACTCACTCAAAAAAGTATATGCGGACGTTTTAAACGTAAGCCCCATGGGCATGGCCGCTAAAGTGTTAAGCGATACACCTTCACTTCTCGGAAAAGATGTAATCGTGGTAGCAGAAACATTAATCATGTATGCAGACGTTGTTCGTGAAGATGAAAACACGGACGGCACAAAAACAATTGCATTAAATGCAAGAAAGTTCACAAACGACGTTTTAAAATATTTATTTGAGCACATAACAGACGAAAAGTAAAAGGGAGAAGTTAAAATGAAAAAAGATTTAAGATCATCAAAGCAGATTATCAAGGCATTATCAATCGGAATTTCAGCAACAATGCTTTTACAGCCTATCTCAGCATTCGCTGATGATACAAGCGCAGCTGACAAGCTTCACACAGTAGGATTAAATGGAGATGAATCTATCACAAATTCAACTGTAGCAGCAGAAGTTAAGGCCGCAGAAGAAGCTGATAAGGCTGCTTACGAAGCTGAACAGGCTGCTGAAAAGGCAACTGAATTAGCTGAAGAACTTGTAGAAAAGGTTGAAGGAAAAGACAAAACTGAAACAGAAAAAGCAGTTGATGGTATCCTTGATAAGGATAATAACGGAGACGGACTTACATTAGAAGAAAACGTTGAAGAAGCTAAGGAAGCAGTTGCTGATGCAAACGATGCAGTTGACGATCTTCAGGCAGATGTTGATGCAGCTCTTGATGTGATTGCAGAAGAAGCAACAAACGATGTAAGCGCAAATGTTACAGCAACCGAAACAGCATACGATAATGCTGACAAGGCTGAAGATGCTGCCAGACTTGCTCTTGAAACATTAAGCGGTAACGATTCAATTGTATATAAAGAAGATGCAATGGTTGAAGTTAACAAGGCTATTGAAGCTGCAAACACAGCAGATCAAGAAGCTAAGAAGGCTGAAACTGCATTAACTGAAGCTCAGGAAAGATACAATAAAGCAGTAGAAGACTACGAAGCTTTACTTGCTCAGGCTGACGTATCAAGAAACGAAATTGAAAAGTCAGTTTCCGACAACGAATATGCAGATGCCCAGGACGAACTTGCTAAGGCTAAGGCTGCAGTGGAAGCTGCAAAGGCAGAATACGACGCTGCCCTTGCTAAGGTTGGAACAGCCGAAAACAATGCTAAGGAAGCTGTAAGGCAGGCCGGTTTTGCAGATGAAAACGCTGATGCAGTTGTTGATTACCTCACAACTGTCAAAGGAACAGAAAGCTATGAAACATTGAAGCAGAATCTTGCAAATGCTCAGGCTAAGTATGACGGTGAAGACTTAACAAAGAAACAGGCTCAAGACCTTTCGGATGAGTACGTTCGTAATATTGGTGAAGCGCAAGCTGAAATGAATAGACAGAGCGCTAACATGACCAATGCGTCAAATACGATAAACAACTGGTCATTAAATAATCAGGCTAATGGTGGTATAAAGGAAGTAAAGGATCACTATTGGATTAATGAATATCATGTAGACGGCCTTTTTTCTGGTCATTACGAATGGCGTGAAGTTACAGCGCTAGAGTACTATGGCAGATTTCTCAAGTTCGATAAGGAAATAAGGAAAGAGAATATTTACTATAACGAAACAGAGCAACAGGCTGCTAAGAATGCAATTGCTCAAGCTAGATTGAATTATAGCGCAGCCGAGACAGCATATAACAACGCTTCTTCTGCAAAGACAACAGCTGAAGACAATAAGAAGATTACTGATGAAATCGTAAGCGCTCATGAAAGCCTCGAACTCATCGAAAAGTATATTTACAGCAGTGATGCAGATACAACTTATGAAGACAAGGCTAAAAACAGTGAGTACAACCAGTTGATTTCTGATATTGAAAGAGAATATGAGCAGTATGTTGAAATCAACACCGACTTAAAGAAGTACAACGATGCTGTTAATAACAGAAATTGGGGAGTAATCAGATGGCTCAAGGATAAGTTTACTGAAGTTGGTATCGAAGCTAAGTATATTGACTGGAACTGGAAGATTGAAAACGATAAGGAAACACACATCATTCTTGCAACCAACTCAAGCAACTTGAACTTCCTTATTTCTGTAGATCAGGGTAAGCTTAAAATGACAAGCATTGAAGAAGCTGAATTTGCAACATTCTCAGCTACATTCGATGCAGTAGCAGCAGCTCAGGCAGCTAAAAAGGCAGCTGATGCAGCTGAAGCTGAAAAGGATGCTTTACAGAAATACAATGCTGCTGTAGCAAGACTTTCAACTCTTCAGGATGAAGTTGATGCTCTTCAGGTTAAGGCTCTTACTAACGATGCAGTAGTAGATGAACTTGACGCTGCATACAGAAGACTTGCAAGCGCATTTGCTATGGTTAACCAGGCAAGCCAGAATTATAACGATGCTAAGGAAGAAGCTAAGAAGGCAAAGGATGCAGCTGACGAAGCTCAGAAGATTGCTGATTCTAAGGCTTCAAGACCTACACCTGCTCCTTCAGACGACGATGATGATGACTATGTAGTACCCACATCAGAAGAAACAACACCTGCTCCTATTCAGACAGTTGTTCTTCCTCAGGGTGGCGTTACAGTAGCTCAGACTCCCATAACTGTAGTAGATGAAGCAACACCTCAGGCAGCAGCTCCTGTAACAATTAAGGAAGAAGCAGCTCCTAAGGCAGCAGCTCCCGAAGTAGCAGAAACTAAGCAAGATATTCCTGAAGAAGAAGTACCTTTGGCAGCAGCAGATCAGAGCAAGATGAATTGGTGGTGGCTCCTTGTAGTACTTGTTCTTGGTACAACAGGTGCAGAACTTTACAGAAGACACATGATCAAGAAGAACGCAGATTCTGCAAAGACCACAAAGTAATTTCGGGCTTTTATAGAAACTAAAACTTGGCGCTCATTTAAGTGAAAGCTTAGATGAGCGCTATTTTTAAAACCAATTTAAAAAAATAAAAATTTTTTTCAAAAAATGTGAACCTTTTTTGTAAGATTAAAAGTCTTATTAAGTGTAAGGGTAAATCGATAGGATTAAAGTCCTACGACAAACCGGTTGTGTAAATGTAAAAATGTGTAAAAGGGAGAAAGAAATGAAGAGACAAACAAGAACTACTAAGCAGATTATTAAGGCTGTTTCAGTTGGCCTTAGTGCCAGCATGTTATTACAGCCTGTAACAGCTATGGCTGACGGTCTTGACGAGAACGCACCCGTTCTTCCCGACGTGGAAGAAAAGGAAGAAATTCCTTACGTAAACGCAGGCGATGAGTCTTGCGAAAGTGAAAACATTGAAAGCTTAGAAAACGCAAAGGAACTTCTTGATGATGCTGAAAAGAAAGAAGATGCTACAGAAGACGCTGCTAAAAAACTTGAAAAAGAGCCCAGCTACGTTGAAGAAGATATCGTTCTTGAAATCATCGAAAACTTAGAAGATAACGACATCAAAGTTCCTCAGCACTTCTGGGATTTGCAGGGAAAAGATGTTGATGACAGCGCCAAGGAGTTTGACGAAGCAGCTGAAAAGCATGTTGAAGATGCTATCAACACTCTTGAAGATGCAGAGAAGACTCTTACCGGCGATCCTGAAGCTAAGGAAGAAGAAAAGCAGACCGGTATTTTAGATCAGTTTGAAGAAAACATTCAGAATAGCGAACAGGCTTCTTTTAACAGCGTAGAAGAAGCAGCTAAGGCAGCAGCAGAATTATTAAAGGCCGGTTCAGCAACCGTATCTGCAAATGAAGCTACTTCCAGTGAGGAAGCAAAGAAATACGCAGAAGTTGCAAAACAGGCAGCTGAAAACGCAAAGAATAATTCTGTATCTTCAAACGAATTCGCAGCTAATGCCCTTGAAGAATACAATAACGCAAAGATTCAGTTGGATGCAGCTAAGGAAGCAGCAAAGAAGGCTAATGATGCGGCTAATAAGGCACTTGAATTAGGCCTTGAAGATGCTGAAGATGCAGTTGCTATGGCAAAGGCAGCAGAAAAGGCTGCAGAAAGCCTTGAAGCAATCGTTAATTCAAAGAAAGAAGCAGCAGATGCTTATGTTTCTCAGGTTAGCGCGGAAATCACACGAATCACTGATGAAATAAACGAATTAACAAACAACATTAATTCTAAGAAGAACGATAAAAAGATTGCTGAAGGCGATGTTGAAAAGGCATCGGGAGAATTATTACAAAAGTTCGTGGAATTAAAAGGTGCAGAATGGGCTTCGGTGTTTATGGCTCCTTCCAAATGGGATATTGCAAAAATGGAAAGTGACCTTAAGAATCTTAAGACCGCTATGGATAATGCCGAGAAAGCATTGGCAAAGCTTAAAGGCGAAATGGAAGAAGCGGGAAAAGACAATGAGACAGCTAAAAAGACACTCTCCGAAGCTACCGAAGCTTACAATGAAATCAAAGATGCTTATAACAAGGCTGTAGCTGATGTTAAAGCTGCAAGTGAGAAAGAAACCGAATTAAACGGTACTGTTTCAGAACTTAAGAAGCAATACGGTGATGACATAATGGATAAGCAGAAGGCATTAAGAGAAGCTGAAACAGACGAAGCTAAAACGGCCGCTGCTAAGGCATTGATTGAATATGTCATGGGCGCTGAAAACGCAAGCGTAATCACATACGAAGCAATTCCTAACGGAATTTTCATGATTAAGAACGGTGAAGTAGCTTCTTATTACACATACGAAATCGATGATAAGGGCGTTATCACAATTAAGAACTGCACATACGAAGTAATTGAAGGCACAACACAAGCAATTGAAGAAGTGACCGAGACTGACCTTACAGAGGAAGAAAAAGAAGCTCTTGTTAAGAAACTTGAGGATGGATCATTCTTCGTAAAGGTTAAGTCGAGCGAGACTGTATATGAAATTACTTACAAAGAAAACTATGGCCTTAGAAGAGAAGGCTTAAAAGGTTTTGTAATTGTAAATGGTGAAAGAGTAACTGTAGAATGCCGTCAATACTACAATGATATGTATTATTGGTGGTTCCCGCAGCCCGATGGCACATATCGTTGGGTTGGCGAGGCCTTGGAAAATAAAGTTTACCTTAGAGATATAATTACTGATAAAGATAATGCCGACTGGTGGTTTGGCATGTATGACTGGTTCTATGAAGATGTAAAAATGGTTGAAATAACCACAAACACATACGATGTGACTAGTAACGTAAATTCCAAGATTGTTACCAAAGAAGAAATGCAGGCCGGCGAATGGTTGTATTATGAAGATGCATCTACGTATAAATTAAATCGTTCCAGCAAGGCACAGTTAAGCTCTCATAATAGAGCATATGACAAGGCACCTGAAATGGTTGGTGAGAACTTTGAAAAAGCTTCTTCATACAAATATAACTATAAGTACAATGATACTATTACAGTAGATAACGGCAATCTTAAGTGGGATCCGAATGCAAACTCGTGGGTTCTTAAAGGATACTTGGGCCATGATTATTGGGAATATGAAAAGTCTATTCATGAGTACTACCGATATACAATCAAAGCTTATCAGCATGATGGATTGGAAAACCTCACTAAAGAGCAGGCTGATGCATATGGTTACGGTAGATTGGAGAAGACGGAGCAGTACCGTGTATACTACAATAAGACCGAATCACAGCCCGGCGAAACATCATACACGGTTGGAAACAACGCAGCATCACTTGCAGACATTGCAGCAGAGCTTGGCGCAATTTCACAGGCAATCATAACTGCTAACGGCGTTATCGATGCAAATAAGGATGTCGTTGAAAACTATAACAAGGCAGTTAAAGCAGCTAAAGATGCAGACGATAAGTATCAGGAGCTTGTTAAAAAGTATAACAAGGCTTCAAAGGATTTTGATGATGAAAACTATCAGTACAGAATCAATAACCTTGATAAACAGATAAGAATTGCAAAGAGCGCCAGAGACGCAGCTGATAATGACCTTAAGAATGCACAAAAGGCATATTATGACGCACTTGGAAAGTGGGGCGCTGCTGCAGCTAGATTAGATGCTATTAATGGTCAGATTGCAAAACTTGAAGGATTAAAGACCTCTGATAAGGCTTACAGAGCAGGTTTGTATGTAGAACTTAATGGTGCAAAGAGTGCAGCTAAGTATTGGGCTGATAAACTTGATAAGGTTGGAAAGCTTGAAGACAAGGCTGAGGAAGCTAGAATCGCAGCTGAAAAGGCTCGTGATGCTCTTAAACTTCTCCAGAACACTTCAAACGTTGGCGAAGAAGCAATCAAGAAGGCTGAAGCAGAATTAGCACTTGCACTTGCTGATTACGAAGAAGCTGACAGACTTGCTAAGCTTGCAATAAAGGATGCTGAGGATGCTGAAACAGCATACAATAACATTCTTGATAAGATTGAAGAATTGTTAACTGAAGAAGCCAGAAGACGTGGCAGCGATGAAGGCGGCGATGAAGGTGGAGAAACAACTCCTACCACACCTGCACCCGGAACTATCTTAGTTGCTCAGGCAGGTCCTGCAGTAGTGATTCCCGCAACTGCAACGGCAACAGCAGGAGCTCCCGAAGATACAACTTCAGAAGAAACAGCTGATAATACAACTCAGCAGACAATCACTGAAAACTTAGTTCCCATGGCAGCAGCTCCTACAGGACAGACTATCAATGAACAGGATGTTCCTTTGGCTCCTATGGATGAACAGGCTAAGATGAGCTGGTGGTGGATCATTGCAGTATTGGTTCTTGGTACAACAGGCGCAGAACTTTTAAGAAGACGCATGGTTAAGAAGAACACAGCTACATTAGAATCCACAAAGTCAGATAAATAATTACTTGATTTTAAGGCCCGGTGCGAACGCATCGGGCCTTTTTCATGCCTCCTGATTTAGCGTTTTGCACAATTGAATATATCGATTTTATTTGCTATAATGGAAACGCGGAGGCAAAAACAAGTTTCCGCAATTGGAGGGTTAGAATGAAATACGATGTAGTGATTATCGGGGCCGGTGTAATCGGCTCTTGTATTGCTCGCGAACTGTCTAAGTACGATGTAAAAGCATTGGTACTTGAGAAAGCAAGCGATGTGTGCGAAGGAACATCGAAGGCTAACAGCGGCATTGTGCATGCAGGCTTTGATGCCAAATCAGGCACCAAGAAAGCTTTCTTTAACGTGGAAGGCTGTAAGAAGATGCCTGCATTATCAAAGGAACTTGACTTTGCCTACAAAAACAACGGCTCTTTGGTGCTTTGCTTTTCTGAAGATGACATTCCCAAATTAGAAGAACTTAAAAAGCGTGGCGAAGAAAACGGCGTCGAGAAACTTCAGATTCTTTCTAAAGAAGAATTATTAAAGAAAGAACCTGCTTTGTCTAAAGACGTGGTGGCTGCTTTGTATGCGCCAACAGCAGGCATTGTATGCCCCTTTAATTTAACCATTGCGATGGCTGAAAACGCTTTTGTAAATGGTGTTGAGTTTAGACTTAATACAGAAGTTAAAAACATCGCTAAAGAGGGCGATTCCTTTAAGATAGAGACAAATAATGGCACCTTTGAAACAAAGGCCGTTGTAAATGCAGCTGGAGTTTATGCTGATAAAATCCATAACTTTGTATGCAGTGATAAATTAAAGATTACCGCAAGAAAAGGCGAATACTGCTTATACGATAAAAAGGTTGGAAATCTGGTTTCTTCTACCATATTCCAGCTTCCGGGAGCCTACGGAAAAGGCGTTCTTGTGACACCTACAGTTCACGGCAACTTACTTTTAGGCCCTACTGCCGAAGACATTCAGGATAAAGAAGCCGTTAACACCACAAAGAACGGCTTAGACAGCCTTCAAAAGACTGCGGCTAAGAGCGTGGAAGCAATCCCTTATAGGTCTGTAATCACTTCATTTGCAGGCTTAAGAGCCCACGCCGATACGGATGACTTTATAATCGGTGAATCAAGCGTAAAGGGCTTTTATGACTGTGCGGGAATCGAATCTCCCGGCCTTACGGCAGCCCCTGCAATCGGAGCTTGGATGGCTGAAACCTTATCAAAAGACCTTTCTTTGAATAAAAAAGATAACTTCATCGGTAAGCGTGAGGGCATAAAGAGCATGGCCCTTGCTTCTAAAGAAGAAAAAGAAGCCTTGATTAAAAAGAATCCTTTATATGCAAACGTGATTTGCCGTTGCGAGCTTGTAACGGAGGGTGAAATCGTGGATGCAATAAAGAGACCCCTTGGCGCCACCACGTTAGACGGCGTTAAGAGGCGCACAAGAGCCGGCATGGGAAGATGCCAGGCAGGTTTTTGCTCACCTAAGACCTTAGAAATCTTAGCAAGAGAATTAAATACGGACATGACAAAAATAACAAAACATGGCGAAGGCTCAGGATTTTTATCCGAGCACAAGAGCTTGTAAGGAGGCCTATATGAAAACCAAAATAGCAATAATAGGTGGCGGCCCCGCAGGCTTGGCAGCAGCCATCGAAGCATATGATAAGGGCGTAAAAGATGTGGTGATTTTGGAAAGAGATTCACTCCTTGGAGGAATCTTAAACCAGTGTATCCACAACGGATTCGGACTTCACACCTTTAAAGAGGAGCTTACAGGTCCCGAATACGCTCAAAGATTTATTGATAAAGTTAAAGAAAGAAACATTGAGTGTTTGCTTGAAACCATAGTAATCGATATAAGTGCCGATAAGGTGATTACCGCCATGAGCAAAGAACGGGGCATATTCACTATCGAAGCTGAGGCAATCGTGCTTGCTATGGGATGCAGAGAACGTCCGAGAGGAGCCCTTAATACTCCCGGATACAGACCTGCGGGAATCTATTCTGCGGGAACCGCTCAAAGATACGTAAATATTGAAGGCAAGATGCCCGGGCACAAGGTAGTTATCTTAGGATCCGGTGATATTGGCCTTATAATGGCAAGAAGAATGACCTTAGAGGGCGCAAAAGTTGAGGCAGTGGCAGAGCTTATGCCTTATTCGGGCGGGTTAAAAAGAAACATCGTGCAGTGCCTTGATGACTTTGGAATTCCTTTAAAGCTTAGCACCACGGTTATAGATATTGACGGAAAAGACAGAGTTACCTCAGTAACCTTGGCTAAGGTTGATGAAAAGATGCAGCCAATCCCCGGAACCGAAGAAAAGATTGAATGCGACACTCTTTTATTATCCTGCGGACTTCTTCCCGAAAACGAGTTATCAAGCCAGATGGGAGTTGATTTAAGCCCTGTTACGGGAGGCGCTAAGGTCGACGAAAGCCTGGAAACTTCCATTGACGGCGTGTTTGCCTGCGGAAACGTGCTTCACGTTCACGACCTTGTTGACTATGTTTCAAAGGAAGCTTCGGAAGCCGGTCGCCATGCAGCAGAGTATGTTTTGGGTGAAAAAACAAATAGAGGAAGCGAAGTGGTAAATATAAGCACAGGAAACGGAGTCAGATACACCGTTCCCGTATGCGTAAGAAAAGACCGCTTAGAAGACCTTCTCACCATCCGCTTCAGAGTGGGTAACGTTTATAAAAATCCCGAAATCTGTGTATATCTTGGAGATAAATGCATCCAAAGAAGAAAGAAACAGATTTGCGCACCCGGGGAAATGGAACAGGTTATTTTGAAAAAGGCGGATATTTTAGCCGATGATGGCGCTAAAGAAATAAAGATCGCCATAGAGACTAACTAAGGAGGCAATTATGCAAACAAGAAATTTAACATGTATAGGTTGCCCCATGGGATGTGCTTTGACAGTTGAATACACACCGGGCGACAAAGACAGCATTAAAGTTACGGGATATACCTGTCAAAGGGGCTTAAAATACGCAATCGACGAAGTTACAAATCCCACAAGAACTGTGACGGGCACAATCAGAGTGTCTAACAGAAAAAACCTTGTGGTTTCTGTTAAAACAAAAGATCCCATTCCTAAGGATAAAATAGATGCGGTGGCAGAAAAACTTAAAGAAATAAGTGTTAAAGCGCCTATAAAAATAGGAGATGTAGCTTTATCAAACATCGAAAATACAGGCGTAGACTTAGTGATTACAAAAAACATCGACTAGGAGAAGCACATGAAAAAATATGTAATGGCATTGGACCAGGGGACAACAAGCTCAAGATGTATTTTGTTTGATGAAAAGGGCGCTATCGTAAATATGGCCCAAAGAGAGTTTACTCAGATTTATCCTCATCCGGGTTGGGTGGAGCATAACGCAATGGAAATCTGGTCTTCTCAGCTGGCGGTTTGCTTAGAAGCCATGGCCCTTGTAAATGCAACCTATAAACAGATTGCATCAATCGGAATCACAAACCAGCGTGAGACCACCATCGTGTGGGACAAAAACACAGGGGAACCTGTATATAACGCTATTGTATGGCAATGTAAAAGAACCGCAGACTACATAGAAGAAGTTAAAAAAGAGGGAATGAGCGATTTAATCAGAAAGAAAACAGGTCTTATTCCCGACGCTTACTTTAGCGCCACTAAGATTAAATGGATTTTGGATAACGTTGAGGGCGCAAGAGAAAAAGCGGAAAAAGGCGAGCTTTTGTTTGGTACCGTTGATACCTGGCTTATGTGGAACCTAACAAAAGGAAAGGTACACGCTACAGACTACACAAACGCATCCCGCACCATGTTATTTAATATTAATGACCTTAAGTGGGATAAAGAGCTTTGCGATTATTTTAAAATTCCAATGAGTATGCTTCCAAAGGTTACTAAATCAAGTAATCTTTTTGGAATGACAGATCCATATGTTTTAGGCGGAGAAATTCCCATCGCAGGTGTTGCGGGAGACCAGCAGGCCGCGCTTTTCGGACAGTGCTGTTTTGAAGCGGGAGATGCCAAAAACACCTACGGAACAGGCTGTTTCCTTCTTATGAATACAGGCAAGAAAGCAATCTTTTCCGATAACGGCCTTATCACTACCATAGCAGCTTCTTTGTCAGATAAGCCCGAATACGCCCTTGAAGGCTCAGTATTTGTGGCAGGAGCCAGTGTTCAGTGGCTAAGAGACGAGCTTAGAATGGTGGAATCCGCAAGGCAGACAGAAGAGTTTGCAACCGTCGTGCCTGATACAGGCGGCGCATACGTAGTGCCTGCATTTGTGGGCCTTGGCGCTCCTTACTGGGATCAATATGCAAGAGGCACAATCGTGGGTGTCACAAGAGGCACCAAGAAAGAACACTTTATTCGCGCTACCTTAGAGTCAATTGCTTACCAGACTTACGACGTTTTAATGTCTATGGAAAAAGACTCGGATATTAAGCTTAAGTCTTTAAGAGTAGACGGCGGAGCAAGCGCAAACAACTTCCTTATGAAATTTCAATCCGATATCTTAAACATCGATGTGCTTAGACCTAAGTGCATTGAAACCACGGCTTTGGGGGCTGCATACTTGGCAGGCCTTGCCACAGGATTTTGGAAAGATGTGGAAGAAATTAAAGAAAACTGGAAGCTTGGCAGAAAGTTTGAAGCATCCATGGATACTGATGAAAGAAAGAAACTCTTAAAAGGCTGGCACGTTGCCGTAAAGTGTGCTAGACTTTACGGAGAGGCTATGAATGAAGAAGATGAGCCTTAAGGCTCATCTTTTTTTCTTAATGTATAAACGGGCGGGTTTTGCTTGCCCGACAATCTTGTGAACAAAGTGGAAAACCTTCTGGGAAAGAAACGGAAGAAAAATGGGAAAAAACATATTTAAGCTTAATAAACGACACGGCATCCAGTACGGATTTATTGCCGTTTGTTTGCTTACAATAATCGTGATCGTTTATTCAAACAATCATAAACCGTTCCAAAACGTCAACTACTTCAAAGACTACGACAAAATCCAAAAATATAACGACGGATGGGCTATACAAGACGGCGATAAATCTATTGACATTACTCTCCCCACTAAAGGCGAACTGGATATTGAGAATAATTCGGTGGTGCTTACAAATAAGCTTCCCGACAATCTTCCTGCAGGCGCGACTTTGCTTTATGGCACATCGCTACAGGAAATCCATGTGTACGTGGATAATGAGCTTATCTATGAATACGGCGGAAAGCAGTATGCTGCCTTTGGAAGTAACTACGGAAGTATTTGGAACTTAATTCTTCTTCCCGAAGGAAGCTCCGGAAAAGACTTACGGGTTGAGATCACAAGCCCCTACGATGAATACAAGAGTCACTTTGCAAACTGCTATATAGGTACTTATGCAGAGGCAGTTGCTCATCTTGCCCATACTTACGGCGGAAACTTAATATACATCTTCATTACTGCTATGATCGGTGTTATTTTGCTGATTTACTATATTTTCTTAAAGGTAACCCATGTAAAGTCCGCAGAGCAGATGCTTTATATTTCCCTTCTTGCAATCATTGCATCCTGTTGGGAATATACAGAATGTAAGTTAACTCCCATGCTCATTTCAAACTTAACGGGCAATACGGCGGCAAACTTTTTATTCCTGGCACTTGTAGCAATTCCTTTGGTGCTTTATGCCGATTCCGTTGAAAAAAGAACCTATCATAAAATCATGGCGGTTCTTTTATGTGCCCTTGAAGTAAACGTTGTGGTGCAAATTGTACTTCAGGTTTTAAACATAAAAGACTTCTTTGAAATGATGCTTGCGACCCACATTTTGATGGGCTTATCAGGCGCTGTTTGTGCCGTTACATTAATCATTAAGTATATTAAAGAAAGAGAAAAAGAACTCGTAGTCCCTATTGTGTCTGTAATTGTGGCACTTTTCGGAGGCTTGGGAGAAATCTTTTGGACCTATATAACAGGCGTAGTTAAAGTTGATTTTGTTAACATCGCCATTTTGATAGTCATCTTCATGACCGGTCTTGAAACCGTAAGAGTCGCTTTTGAAAGCATTAAGGAAAGCAGACGTGCACTTGAAGAAAACGCAGCAAAGAGTACCTTCCTTGCAAACATGAGCCATGAGATTCGCACGCCCATGAATGCGATTTATGCTTTGAGCGAACTATTGGTAAATGCGGATGACTTATCCGCCGGAAGCAGAGACTTTGCAAAAACGATTCATTCATCTGCCGCAAACCTTTTGGAAATAATCAACGACTTACTTGATTTTTCAAAGATTACGGCTCAAAAATATGGCATCATAGATGAAGAATACGAATTGTCCGAGCTTGTATCGGATGTAAGGGAAATGATTGCTATTCGTGCATGTGAAAAAGAGCTTAAATTCAACATGTACGTAAATCCAGATGTCCCCTACGAATTGTACGGAGACCTTGGAAGAATCAGACAGATTCTTTTAAACCTTTTAAACAACGCGGTTAAATATACAGACGAAGGTGAAGTATCATTAAAGATTGATTATGAGGTGCTTCCCGACAATAAGGTACGCTTAATCTTTACTGTATCCGATACCGGTATCGGAATTAAAGAAAGCGACATGAAGGACCTTTTCGAAGCCTTCGTGCAGGTTGACAGAGCAAAGAACAAAACAAAAGAGGGTACAGGCCTTGGCCTTGCAATTTCAATTGCCCTTGCCCGCATGATGCACGGCGATATTACGGTTGAGAGTGAATACGGAAAAGGCTCCACATTTACAGCGACAGTTGAACAGGTAATCAGAAGCCGCAAGACCTACAAAAAAGAGGTTATGGACTATTTTGAAAAGAATGGTTCACTTCCCTTCATTCTTGTGGAATCTGACTTTGAAACAACAGGCTATTATAAAAAGCTTTTAACAGACTGCGGAGCCAAATTTGTAACCTGCGCGGAAGAAGATATTTCCGATGAGATTTTCTTAAAGGAAAGCCCTCTTGTTTTATTTACAACAAAAGAGCATCCCTACTTATTCTCTGAAGAGTTTAGAGCGGAAAATCCTTTTGTAAGAGCTGTAGGCGTTGCTTGCTGCATGGAATTCTTAGAGCCCGGAAGTAACGGAGAAATCATTAGAAAGCCCATGACAAGCGCGGAAGTTTACCTTCTTACAAAGCCTCACAAGGCAGAAAAAGAAACAATAAGCTTTGCGGCACCAGATGCCAAAGTAATGGTGGTAGATGACAATATAGTTAACTTACGTGTCATGAAAGAAATCCTTGGAAAGTATGAAATCAAGCCTACCCTTTGCTCAAATGCCACTCAGGCAGTTGCGGCAATGGAGCTTAAACATTTTGACTTTATCTTCATGGACCACATGATGCCCGAAATCGACGGCATCGAAGCTACCGCCCGAATAAGAGCTCTACCCGATGTGGGCAACAAAGTTAAAATCGTAGCCTTGACCGCCAATGCTGTAAAAGGCGTAGATAAAATGTATAAAGAGAATGGAATGGACGGCTTCTTAGCAAAGCCCATTTCTATAGTCGACGTGGGTAAAGCGCTTAAAAAGCATTTGCCTAAGGAATTAGTCAAAGACATAGAATAACCATTTGCCTCCTGTGTTTCCCACGGGAGGCAATTTTTATTGGGCCGGGAAAGATTAGTATATATTTTTTTCGACCTCTTTTTGCGTTGGTGCTTAGCGAGGTATTAAATGCCTGATTCTTGCTCCGCGCTCGGGGCGAGAATCGGGTATTTACGAGCTTAGCATCCGCTACGCAAAAAGAAGAACGAGAGTGTGCGAAAAAAAATATACTAATTTTCCCGGCCCTTAATGCAAAGAAAAACCCCCGTGGGAAACACAGGGGGCAATTGGTAATTCTATGTCATTCTATTTGCAATTTAGGCAAGTGCTGCATTTTTAAGCCTTGCCGACACTTTCTTGAATATAAAGAAAATGCAAATGAGATGTGCAATTGTCGTCACCGTCCAGGATATAGGATATGAAGCGTATAGGCACTCCAAGGTGGGGATTTTGGTAAATACTGTATATATCCACAATATTCTTAAACCGCAGGCTCCAAGTAGCGATACAATCATGGGAAGTACCGAGTAGCCAAGACCGCGGATGGAGCCAACGCAGGTGTCCATGGTGCCGCAGGTAAAGTAGGTCATCATGATGATGGACATACGGATCATGCCGTATTTAATGACTACGTCTTTGTCATCGGGGCTTGCATAAATTGATAAAAGCTCGGGGCCGAATATGTATGATAAAAGGCCTAAAGCAAAGCCTACAACCGTTACACAGGCAAGGCATGTAAGAAGAGTTTTCTTGACTCTGTCCATGCGGTTTGCACCGTAGTTTTGGCTTGTAAATGAAAGACAAGTGTGATGGAAGGCGTTCATTGATACATATACAAAGCCTTCTATGTTGCAGGCAGCGGAGTTTCCGGCCATGGTGTCAGAGCCAAAGGAATTGATGGTTGACTGAATGAGCACGTTTGAAATCGAGAAAATCGCGCCCTGGAAACCGGCGGGAAGTCCAAGCTTTAAAATAAGTATTAACTTGTCCTTGTAAATCTTTAACTTCTTTAATTCAAATTTATAGCATTCATCGCTTTGCATTAAGCATTTCAAAGTAAGAATTGCTGAAAGCGCCTGAGAAAGAATGGTTGCATAGGCAACACCTTCCACTCCCATATGAAAAACTATAATAAATATTACATTACAAATTGCATTTACTGCCCCTGCTATCGTAAGATAAGTAAGAGGCCTTTTTGTATCGCCTATTGATCTAAGGATTGCGGCGCCAAAGTTATAAAGCATTGACATCGGCATTCCCAAGAAGTAAATCTTTATATAAAGGGTCGAAAGATCAAGGACGTCTGAAGGCGTTCCCATAAGTATCAAAAGATCGGGCGCAAAGGCGATTCCGATTGCTGCCAAAATCACACCGCTTATAAGGGATAGGGCGATTGCCGTATGAACGGTTTCGTGAACGTCTTTTTCTTGCTTTGAGCCAAAGAAACGGGCCACGGAAACGTTACATCCTACGGATAAGCCAAGGAACACATTTACAAGCAGATTTATTAAGGAAGAAGTGGAGCCTATTGCGGCAAGAGCACTTTTTCCAACGTAACGCCCGGCCACTATCATGTCGGCTGCGTTAAATAAAAGCTGTAATAAACTTGATAAAATTAGGGGTAGAGTGAAGGAAATAATCTTTGGGAATAAAGGTCCTTCGCTCATGTTCATACTGTATTTTTTGTTTTTCATGACCAGATAATGATAAATCATCGGTATTAAAAAAACAATTAAATACTTTTATTGAGCGATTTTTATAAAAATAGGGGTAAAAAACTATAAAAGGGTATTTGACGGAGGGAAAATGATTACAATATCGGCTTGCATGATTGTAAAAAACGAAGAAAAAGTTTTAAAAAGGTGCCTTGACTCCTTAAAGGGCATCTGGGATGAGCTTATCATTGTTGATACAGGCTCTACCGATAAGACAAAAGAAATCGCCAAGGAATACACGGACAAAGTCTATGATTTTGAGTGGAACGACGATTTTTCAAAGGCCAGAAACTTTGCCATAAGCTTTGCAACCAAGGATTATATCTATCTTCCCGACGCCGATGAAGTGATAGATGAAAAGAATCAAAAAAGGTTTCTTTTGCTAAAAGAAAACTTAATGCCCGAAATCGAAGTGGTGCAGTTTAGATACGTAAATCAGCTTCAAAAGGGAACGGTTTACAATTTCGATAAGGAATATCGCCCTAAGCTTTATAAGCGCTTAAGGGAGATTACATTTATCGATCCTGTGCATGAAATGGTGCGATTCGACCCTGTGGTGTTTGACTCTGACGTTGACATCATTCATAAACCTGAAGCCGTGCACTCTGCAAGAGATATAAGGATTTTTGAAAAGGTTACAAAAGAAAACGGTATTTTAAGCAAGCGATTAACGAAAATGTATGCAAGAGAGCTTATGGTATCGGGAAAAGAAAAAGATTTTTCAAATGCCAAAGGATACTTTAAGGCGGTTTCTTTAAGCGAAAGCGACCCCGGAATATTAAAGGTATGCCACATTATTTTGGCAGAGGCAGCACTTGTTGAATCGGACGTTGCTTCTTTAATGCGATATGCTCTTAAAGATGTGGCGGATGACGGCACTAGTGAAACTTGCACAATACTTGGGGCATATTATGAGTCGATTAAGGACTATACAGAGGCTGCAATATGGTATTATAACGCCAGATATGAGGTGCAGCCTGAAATAAACATACGCTATAAAAACGAGATCCCCTTAAAGGGTTTAGTGAGAGTTTATGAGGCTTTGGGGGATGAAGAAACTGCTCACAACTACGAAGAAGAACTTAATAATCTATAAGCAAATTATAAGCAAACACTCGTTTAGTGAAAAAGTGACATTGTTTTTTTGAAAAACTCAATATAAGATACTTTTTGTTACCTGCATATGAACTGTTACCCTCCGATATTTGGAGGGCAGTTTTTATGGAGGTTTTTTTATGTTTAAGTCAGTAAATAAAGGCGTGATTTTTAGATGCCTTTTTGCGTTTTTTTTATTCTTAACTTTAAGTTTTTTATTTTTTACAAATGATTCTTATGCGGCTTCTTTTGCCCACAAACACACGGATGCCTGCTACGGAGAGGTGCAGGCTTTGGCTCACCACTGGCACTCAAGCTTTATGGCAAAAGAAGTGCATCATTGCCCGGTTTGCGGCACCATGAAAAATTTTAGCGTAAAGGTTTATACAAGGTATTGCGACGGACCTTGCGAGCCCATTGAGTATGCTTATCACACCGTTTGTTCTTCCTGCGGATATGTGGACAGGTGGGATGATGCCGGCACGGAAACGGACCACTACTACACTAAGAGAGCACTTATCTGCGGAAAAACAGAGACTGCAAACACGCCTGCCGCAACGGTTTCTTTTACCCCTTCTACAACGGCTCCCACAAACACATCGGTAATTATAGACGCGTCCGTAGAAGTCTTTGACGATAACTTTGCCCTTTCCGATGCGCCCTATGATTTTGGCTTAGGATACGGCACTTCGCCTACATTCGAAGTTACGGAAAACGGCACTTACACAATCAACGTAAAAGACAGCCAGGGAAGAGTGGCAAGCACTACGGTTGTGGTTGATTGTATCGATAAAGATGCGCCGGTCATTAATTCAATCTCAAAGGACACAAACGCCTGGAGTGAAGAGGGCGTGGTGATTACCGTAGATGCAGGGGATGAAAAAAGCGGCCTTGCGGAAGCTCCCTACTCTTTTGAAGGAAGGCCCTATACCGCTGACAACACTTACCGCGTCACTCACAACGGAGACATTTTGGTGAGGGTAAAGGATGCAGCGGGCAATGTGACCGAAACCACAATCAAGATTACAAACGTGGGAAGAGACCCTGAAGTGGTTGCAAGAGAAGAAGAGGCAAGGGAGTATAGGCTTAAGCTTGAAAGAGAGCGACTTTTAAAAGAAGAAGCAGAAAAACAGGCCCTTTTACAAAAGCAGGCTTTAGAAAAAAAGGCGATAGAAGAAGCAAGAAGAAAAAGGGAGCTTCAAGAAGCTTCAAAGAAAGAAACCGTTTCCGACAATAACCTTTTACCGGGAGTCACCAAGCCTAAAAAAAGAGCCTATATGACCGCTGACGGAAAATATAAAGTTTACATCGGAAAAGATGCATCGGGAAACGACATTTTTAAAATCTTAGAATACGGAACCGACGTTTCCGGCAACGAACCGGGTAAAAGAGGAAACAAAATAAATATAAACAAAAAGACCGATATAAAGGCTTCTGTAAATACTAAAGAAGAAATAAGCGAGCTTTCTTTTTCTGAATCCGGAGAAAATGAAAAGAGCCCTAAGTGGGTGTATGCTTCCGTCGGAAGCCTTTCTTTAAAGGTTGGAATGGCGTTAGCTTTAATCGGAATCATTTTCTTTACCTTCTTTAACTACGTATACATTCGCGAAAAATCAAAGGTTAAGCTTGTGACTCTTACCAAAGTTAAAATCATGGATAACAAGGTGATAGTAAGCGTAAATTCAAAGAGATTTAAGGAAAAAGGAAGATATTTATTATACTTTTCTCCTTGGGTTAAGTTAAAATCTAAAAAGATGCCCGTCTACATTAAGATGGACGATTCAAAGAATTTAATATACTGCGATAACGGTGAAGCGTTTATTTATTAAGCGTTTTATACTTGAAATTATCACTAAAACCACTTACACTAAAAGAAATCGGCGCGTGGAAGGCTTTCCACGCGTAATCTTTGATTTATAAAAAGGGAAAAAGTATGTGGGAAGAAAATGTAAGAAAGGTTGAGCCTTATGTTCCGGGCGAGCAGCCTAAGGTAAATAATCTTATCAAATTAAACACAAATGAGAATCCTTATCCACCGGCTCCAAAGGTTAGAGAGCGTTTGCTTACGCTTGATTATTCGGATTTTAGAAAGTATCCCGATCCTACCTGCGATAAATTAAACGAAGCTGTCGCTAAAGCTTACGGCCTTAAAAAAGAAAAGGTCTTTTCGGGCGTTGGCTCCGATGACGTGCTTGCTACGGCATTCCTTACTTTCTTTAATTCAAAGAAACCCGTTCTTTTTCCTGATATTACATATAGTTTTTATGATGTTTGGGCAAAGCTTTACAAGATTCCCTTTGAGCAGATTCCCTTAAATGAAGACTTTACCATTAATGTGGAAGACTACCTAAAAGAAAACGGCGGTGTGGTGATTGCAAATCCCAATGCTCCGACAGGAGCTGCCTTGCCACTTTCTTCTATAGAAAGAATTATTAAAGGAAATCCTGACAGTGTTGTGATTGTTGACGAAGCCTACGTTGACTTTGGCGCTGAGTCAGCGGTTTCTTTGATCGATAAATACGAAAACTTACTTGTGGTTCAGACTTTTTCTAAGTCAAGGTCATTGGCCGGCTTAAGAATCGGCTTGGCTTTTGGATGCGAAAAAATCATAAAGTATTTAAATGACGTTAAGTATTCAATTAATTCATACACCATGAACATGCCTTCTTTGGAACTTGGATGCCTCGCGGTAGAAGATGAGGCTTACTTTAAGGAAACGGTTTCAAAAGTTGTAAAGACCAGAGAATGGACGAAGGTTGAGCTTAAGAAGCTTGGCTTTATATTTGCGGATTCAATGACGAATTTCATTTTCGCAAAGCATGAGTCAAAAGAAAGAGATTACATTTTCTCCGAATTAAGAAAGCAAAATATTCTTGTGCGGGCTTTTAACGGAGAAAGAATAAAGGATTATATGCGCATTTCCATTGGCACGGATGAAGAAATGAAGCGTGTCATCGAAGTGCTAAAAAGTATAGTAGGAGAGTAGATTAATGTTAAAGAAGTATTTATTTGTGTTCTTTCTATCAATGGTTCCCCTTGTGGAATTAAGAGGTGCGATTCCTTTCGCATACGGCTTTAAGGCTGACGACCCGGCTTTCAATTTGCTTACTGCGTATATTATTATTGCGATAGGAAACATGATTCCGGTTCCATTCATTTTCTTCTTCGCACGTAAGGTGCTTGAGTGGGGAGCTGACAAGCCTGTAATAGGAAAGTTTTTTAGGTTCTGTCTTGAAAAAGGTCATAAAGGCGGAGAAAAGTTAAAGAGTAAGGCAGGAAAAGGTCTTTTTGTTGCACTTCTTCTTTTTGTAGGAATTCCCCTTCCGGGAACAGGTGCGTGGACAGGTACACTTGCCGCATCAATTCTCGATATGGACTTCAAATCAAGCATTCTTGCAGTAATACTTGGTGTTGCTTTGGCAGCACTCATTGTAAGCGCCGCATGTCTTTTAGGATTCGGAGCTTGGCTCGGAATCACGGGGTAATATTTTTTCATGGAAGCTTATACGGATTTTGCATCTTTGTATGATGAGTTTATGAAAGAAACTCCTTATAAAGAATGGTGCGAAATGATTTCTTCTAACTTAAAAGAATACGGAATTACCGAGGGCCTTGTGTGTGAACTTGGCTCAGGAACCGGTAAAATGACAAGGCTTTTAAGGGACAAAGGCTTTGATATGATAGGCGTTGATTCTTCCGAAGAAATGCTTATGATAGCAAAAGAAAAAGAAGGCGCAAACACCGATATTTTGTACCTTTGTCAGGATATGCGAGAGTTTGAATTATATGGTACCGTAAAAGCTGTTGTAAGCGTGTGCGACTGCATCAATTATCTTTTGGAAGATGAGGATGTGATTCAAACTTTTAAGCTTGCAAACAATTACCTTGACCCTAAGGGCATTTTCTATTTTGACTTTAACACAAAGTATAAATACAAAAATGTCATAGGGGATTCCACAATTGCCGAAAACTTAGAGGATAAGGCTTTTATCTGGGATAACTTTTATGACGAAGAAACCGCGATAAATCAATACGATATTACCTTCTTTACTAAAGAAAAAGGCTCCGATTTGTTTAAACGCTTTTCTGAGACCCATTTACAAAGGGGGTACACTTTGAGTGAAATGAAGAAGTTTATAAAAAAGGCCGGACTTGAGTTTGTGAAGGCCTTTGATGTTGATACAAAGGGCGAAGTCACTTCAAAGAGTGAGAGGATCGCCGTTATAGCAAGAGAGAGCGGAAAGTAATGGATACAATAATTAGAGCAACGGCAGCAGGCGCTAAAATAAGGGCCTTTGCCGCTACAACAAAAGAAATGGTTGAAACCGCAAGAGCGGCCCACAACACAAGCCCCATAATGACGGCGGCCCTTGGAAGAATGATGACTGCAGGCGCCATGATGGGAATAATGCAAAAGGGCGATAAAGATATCGTTACCTTAATGATTCAGTCAGACGGCCCCGCAAAGGGACTCACAGTCACTGCAGATTCACACGGCAGAGTAAAGGGATTTCCTTATGTGGCAGATGTTATGCTTCCTCCAAACGCTAAAGGAAAGCTTGACGTGGGCGGCGCCATAGGAAGAGGCTTTTTAAGAGTAATAAAGGATTTAGGCCTTAAAGATCCTTATGTTGGCGAAGTAGAACTCTTAACAGGAGAAATCGGAGACGACATCACAAGATACTTTGTGGAAAGTGAACAGGTGCCTTCATCCGTAGGCTTAGGCGTATTAATGAATAAAGATAACACCGTAGCAGAAGCCGGTGGATTTATCATTCAGGTAATGCCCTTTTGCGATGATGAAATAATTGATAAGCTTGAAGAAAACTTATCTAAGATTACTTCCGTAACTGATTTGTTGAAGGCAGGAAAGACTCCAAAAGAAATCTTGGAGCTTGCCTTAGACGGCTTTGACATTGAGTTTAACGATGAAGTAGAAACCAAATTTTACTGTAACTGCTCAAAGGACAGATTTGCAAAAGGCCTTATTTCTTTAGACAGAAAAGAAATGAAGGAAATGATCGATGAAGGAAAGACCATCGAAGTAAATTGCAGTTTCTGCGGAAAACATTATTATTTCACAAAAGAAGAATTAATCGAAATTGATTCTTTAAGATAAAGTATTTTTAAGGAGCCTTACATAGGCTCCTTTTATATTTGACATATGTGCTTTAAAGCGATAAAATCTCTACGTTGCTTTCGCTTCAGGCAAAGCATCACAGTATTTTACTAAGAGGAGAGTAATATGAAAAAGAGAATTTTTGCGGCTGTTTTGGCTGCAGCAATGGTAATGTCTCTTACCGCTTGCGGTAAGGATGCAAAAGTAACTTCAAGCGTTGAAGAAGTGGTTGAAGAAGCTGTTGCAAGTGTTGAAGAAGTAGCAGAAGAAGTAGTTGAAGAAGCTGTCGAAGAAGTTGCAGCAGAAGAAACTACAGAAGAAACAGAAGAAGAGGTTGACATCACAGGAACTATTGATGGCAATGTTTACACAAACGAATTCTTCGGATTTAAGGTTGAAGCAGCAGAAGGATATACCTTCACAGATGAAAACCTTACAGGTAATCTTGAAGAATTAGCCAATGAAAAGATAGCAGAAACAGATACAGCTCTTGGAAAGCTTGCATCACAGAAGGTAAAAGCAGGCGGTCAGGTAGTGGATTTCTATCTTACTGATTCTACTTTCTTAAACACTTTGAACTTAACAATGTCATATTTAGGTTCTTCTTCCATAACCCAGGAATCTATGGAATCCATCATGGGCATCATGCTTCCTTCATTAAAGGAAACTTATGAGCAGATGGGCTTCTCAGATCTTACATGCGAAATGTCCACAACAACAGTTATGGGTAAAGAAACACCTTGCATCGTCCTTCAGGGTAAGGGTGAATCAGAAGGTATCTCATTCGATATGTACATTAACCAGGCATTCATGGTAAAAGACGGTTACATGGCTTGCTTTACAGCAGGAACAGCTCTTGAAGATCATCGCGATGACCTTTTGGCCATGATCAGTTCTTTAGAATAATCAATTAAAAAATAAACCACTGAAGTCCTATGGGATTTCAGTGGTTTTTATTTTACTCATTTATAAATTCATAAAACTTCTTTGCAGCATCTACATGCTTGGCGTTTGCCCAGATACCAAAGTAAACGGTATCGGTTGCATAGCAAAGGTTTTCTTCGCTCTTAAGGCCTTTTGCATCGCTTACATCGATAAGTAGGGGAATCTCTTCGCCTACGGGCTTGTCGGTTTCAGGGTCGTTTAGCTTAAGCCATATAACTTTGTCGCCTAAGCTTTCCAAAAACTTTTCATCATAAACTTCTCTTAAATCCATAAACATGTCGGATTTTGCGTAGTGCTCTCCGTACTCGGCGGGAGTTAAGCAAACATCTGCGGAAGCGGAAGCTACGACAGCCATTAACTTTTGCATGCTTGCATATGTTGTCTGGTCAAAAGAATCAAGGCCTGACATCATATAAGATGAGTCAAAATTTACTTCAAATTTCTTTGTATCGATTTGAAGCTCTGTCGCAAAGGCTTCTTCCGAAGGCTTTCCGATTGCGTTTATCATGATTGCTTCAAAAGCCGGGTCTTTTGCGGTTACAACAGTTTTTATGATTGAGCCTACTAAGATTAATACACCAATTGTAATAAAGGTTGCTACTCTGTAGTATTCCCAAAAGTATTGAAACTTATACTTAAAGCCTTTGCCTTTTAGCTTGCTTTGGCTTTCTCTAATATCGTCTATTACGGGCATAGCATTCACCTCATTTTATATCGCTGTTTACCATTATTATATTCTTTTTTGATTTAGTCAATTAAGTGAAAGACAAAGAATTCTAAACTTTCTGTGAAACTTACGATTTTTAAGAAAAAATGTTTTGATTAAACAAAAAAGTCTGCTATAGTATTTTTAGATTTAAATGGAGGAATTGTTATGAGCGAATCTTATGTTGAATGCATGGTTGCGAGAAAGACTCCGGGCGTGCTTCTTTTATGTAAATATGTGTTGATTGGACTTACGGTTGTGGCGTTCTTTGCTTCATTCCTGTTTGGAAACATTCTTTTCTTTGCAGCCATTGCTCTTGGGGTTGCAGCTTACTTTGTGGGCATCTTCATTGATGTTGAATACGAGTATTTGTATTTGGACAAAGAAATTACTGTGGACAGAGTATTCCACAAATCAAGAAGAAAACGTTTTGCAACCTATGAAGTTGATAAGATAGAAATTATGGCACCTATTAAATCCTACCACCTTGACGGATACAAAAATCGTCAGTGGAAAGAAGTGGATTTATCAAGCAGAGTCGAGAATCAGCCCGACACCAGATACGTATTTTTCTATGACGGAAATCAAAAAATAATATTCGAGCCTAATGAAGCATTGGTTAAATGTGTAAAAAATGTTGCTCCTAGAAAAGTTTTTATGGATTGACATTATTTTCCGAGTATGCTACATTTTAGAGCAAATTTAAAACTGTCGGTAAAGATTATCGGCAGTTTTCTTTTAAAACACGTTAAAAAGTTTATTCAGGAGGACAGAAGATGAGTCAAATTATCGGCGACGGAATTACATTTGATGACGTGCTCTTAGAGCCCCAGTATTCACAGGTGATTCCCAATCAGGTGGATGTAACCACTTATCTTACAAAAAAGATTAAGCTCAATATTCCCGTAATGAGCGCAGGTATGGATACGGTTACGGAACACAGAATGGCGATTGCCATGGCCAGACAAGGCGGAATCGGAATTATTCACAAAAATATGTCAATCGACAAACAGGCCGAAGAAGTTGACAAAGTTAAAAGATCAGAAAACGGTGTCATCACCGATCCATTTTCTTTATCTCCCGAACATACACTTGCCGATGCGGATGCACTTATGGCTAAGTTCAGAATTTCGGGTGTACCTATTACCGAGGGCAAGAAACTCGTTGGTATTATCACAAATCGTGACTTAAAATTCGAAACAGACTTTTCTAAGAAAATAAAAGAACGCATGACAAGCGAAGGTCTTGTTACAGCTAAAGAAGGCATTTCTTTGGAAGAAGCAAAGAGAATCCTTGGCGAAGCAAGAAAAGAAAAGCTTCCTATCGTTGATGATAACTTTAGCTTAAAGGGACTTATCACAATCAAGGATATCGAAAAGAACATTAAATATCCTTTGGCTGCAAAAGACGCTCAGGGACGTTTGCTTGTAGGCGCAGGTATCGGTATTACAGCTAACTGTATCGAAAGAGTGGATGCACTTGTTGAAGCAAACGTTGACGTGGTTGTTTTAGACTCTGCTCACGGCCATTCAGAAAACGTTATTAAGTGCTTAAAGATGATAAAAGAAAAATATCCCGACCTTCAGGTTATTGTAGGTAACGTAGCCACAGGCGCAGCAACAAAGGCTTTGATTGAAGCAGGCGCCGATGCAATCAAGGTTGGTATCGGACCCGGTTCCATTTGTACCACACGTGTGGTTGCAGGTATCGGTGTTCCTCAGGTAACGGCAATCATGAACTGCTACGAAGTGGCAAAGAAATACGGCATCCCGATTATCGCTGACGGCGGTATCAAGTATTCGGGCGAAGTGACAAAGGCTATCGCAGCAGGCGGTAACGTTTGTATGATGGGTTCAATGTTTGCAGGATGCGACGAGGCTCCCGGAGACTTTGAATTATATCAGGGAAGAAAATACAAGGTATACAGAGGCATGGGCTCCATCGCAGCTATGGAAAACGGTTCAAAAGACAGATACTTCCAGGCTGATGCAAAGAAGCTTGTTCCCGAAGGTGTTGAAGGACGTGTGGCTTATAAGGGAAGCGTTGAAGATACAATCTTCCAGCTTATCGGCGGCCTTCGCTCAGGTATGGGTTACTGCGGATGCAGAACAATCGAAGAGCTTAAAGAAAACGGAAGATTCATTAAGATTTCGGCTGCTGCATTAAAAGAATCTCATCCTCATGACATTCATATCACAAAAGAAGCTCCAAACTACTCATCGGATGCTTTATAAAAGAATCATTAAAGGCGGAAAGAAACGGTTTCTTTCCGCTTTTTGTTTTACTATTTGTTAAGGACAATAGCCTAAAATGGCAGTATCCCTTATTGTGGCAAGATGCGTCTTTAAAATGGAAAATTAAGCCTAAAAAGCAATTGCTTACTAAATTAAGTCAATATAATTACGATACTTTCCTTGTAAATGAAAGCGTAGTTATGTTAATATAATCCTAAGGGGAAGATTAGAGGTAATTTGGTGGAGAATCTTAATAACTTAGGCGAAAATGACAATGTCACACAAGAAGTTATGCTGGATTTGATGATTGTAAGAAGAATGGCGCTTAGATACAGCAAAGTTGCCAATCTTTATTTGCTTGCCTATAATGCGCAGGGTGAAATCCTTTGCGAAATGACAGGTGATCCGGCTGAGAATAAAAAGCTTCTTGATTATATAGGACAGGACAGACTTGACGCTTTGTACACAAGAGTCGCTACAGACGATTTGGAGGTGCAGGCTACCGAAGACACCGCTGTGTCAAACATTAAGATAGCGGGGTCTTCTTTGCATGTTGACCATAAGCCTATTGTTACTTGGCTAATGATTGGCGTTATGTCGGATCCTGAGTTTGTAAGCGACCCCACAGCAGTAGTTCCCATGGAATTTTCAAGAGTCACCACATTTGAACAGTTCAATGACTCTGTTGATATAATTAGAGATGTAACCCAGCTTATCGTTTGCTCAAAGCTTTCCATGGCATCTGCGGAGGCAGAAAGCAGAAGGTCTAAATCTTCGGAAGAAGAGATAAGGATTTCAATGAAGCGTGTGGAAGCAATTTCTGCAGTGGTACAGCTTCTTGATTCAAACGATGCTATTGAAATAATTATGAACTCCATGCTTAAAATCGTGGGTGAATACTTAAATATCACAGGCGCTTTTGTGGCAAGAGTTAAGCGAGGCATGGAAAACTGCGACATTGCCGCTGAATGGTATAACACCGGAGTGGTTTCTTTCTTTGATAAGCAAAGAGGGCAAAAGAGGCTTCACTTTATGTATACGGAAAAGCCCCTTGTCTTCTCATACGATTCGGAAATCGACGAAGCCGACAAAGAGGTAATGGATAAGTTTAACGTATCCGCTCTTTGCGTTATCCCCATTCAGATAGCAAACGGCGTGGCTATGTACGCTTGCTTCACTGATTCTAAAGAAAACAGAAGATGGACCACGGATGAAGTAAAGTTTTTATACGATTCAATGAAGGTGCTTCAAAGCATCATCACAAAGCGCATTCAGAAAAACTCTCTTGCAAGTTCCTATGCTTCCTTGGAAGCAATCCTTGATAACGTAGGAAGCGCTATTTATGTAAGAGACATTGAAACAGGTTCGCCCCTTTTTGCAAACAAAGTTTTAAAGAGCACCTTTGCAAAAGAACTTGCGGACGGAACCTTAGATGAGCTTTTTGACTCTGCAATCGCTGTTAATTCACAAAGCGGAATCTACGAAGTAAATCACGTGGCAAGAAACCGTTGGTACGACCTTCACTACACTTACATTAACTGGGTGGATTCACGAAAGGTTTCTTTGTGCGCGGCATACGATGTTACGGATAAAAAGAACTATCAAAGAAGAATCGAGCAGCAGGCCTACACAGACTTTCTTACGGGCCTTTACAACCGTATGTGCTGTGAAAGAGACTTGGCAAAGCAAATCGACCAAGCAAAGAAAAACGGCACAAAGGGCGCGTTATTGTACCTTGACCTTGATGACTTTAAGCACATTAACGACGGCCTTGGCCATCAATACGGGGATGTTTTGTTAAAAGCGATTTCTCACTCGCTTCAAAGAGTTGAGGGAATTCAGAATACATGTTACAGAATGGGCGGTGACGAGTTTGTCATTATCGTGCCTCCCGAAAGCTATGAGACATTTGAAAAGATTGTAAGTCAGATTCAGGATATTTTTGCAAAGCCTTGGTATTTAAAGGATGCGGATTATTACTGCACCATGAGTATGGGTGTGGTGGAATTTCCGGACCTTGGAGAAAACGTGCAGGAGCTTATTAAAAAAGCGGATATTGCAATGTATGATGCCAAGAAGAGCGGTAAAAACCGTGTGGCAAAATATTCTGACAAGATTGTTTCTTCTTCCAATGAACGTCTTGACATGGAAAAGAACATGCGTGACGCCATGACGGAAGGATATAAAGAATTTGAAGTATACTATCAGCCCATCGTTGATGTTACAAAGGATAACAGATGCGCGGGAGCAGAGGCTTTGATAAGATGGAATTCAGACGAGCTTGGATTTATAGCCCCCGGCGAATTTATTCCTTTGGCTGAGTACTTGGGACTTATTAATCCTATCGGAAATTATGTGTTAAGACAGGCCTGCGAAGAATGTCACAGATGGAACTTAAGCGGACATCCCGACTATAAGGTAAACGTTAACTTATCTGTCGTACAGCTTCTTCAGTCAGACATTGTTGAAATCGTTGAAGATACTTTAAAGGATACGGGGCTTGAGCCTAAGAACCTTACTTTGGAAGTAACGGAAAGCCTTGCCATAAACGACATGGAGCGTATGAAGGCAATCCTTAGTAAGATTAAAGAGCTTGGTGTAAAGATTGCCCTTGATGACTTTGGAACCGGTTATTCATCCCTTAATCACATTCGAGAGATTCCCTTCGATGTTATCAAAGTGGACCAAAGTTTTGTTAAGGACCTTGCGGAAGACGATTACTCACGTTCATTCGTAAAGATGGTTGCGGAGCTTGCTCAGACCATTGGCGTGCATGTATGCGTTGAAGGTATTGAAACAGAAAAGCAGTATGACGCTCTTACGGATATGAAGATAAAGTACATTCAGGGCTACTACTTCGATATGGCTTTATCGAAAGATGATTTCGAAGAAAAGTACCTGGCAAAGAAACGTCGAGCTGCAAAAACTGTACAGAAATAAAAAAATGTGTTAAAATACCTTGTTTGAAGAGAGAAAACGATTATTTATAGCGTGTTTGCATAGTTTTAACGGAGGTAATGATGCAAGAAGGTTTATTATCCGGACTTGAATCTTTCGGACTTGGCGGTCTTGAAGGAATGAGTCTTTTTGAAGATGAGAAGAAAAAGGAACAGGCAAAAGCAGTAGTTGAACTTACAGAAAAAGACTTTTTGCTTGATAAGTCAATGACTTGCCCTGTATGCGATGCCGAATTTAAAGCCCGTATGGTTAAGGGTGGTAAGGCAAAGCTTGTGGGACAGGATCTTGATTTAAGACCTAAATATAAAGAACTTGATATCACAAAGTATGACGTTGTTATGTGTCCTCAGTGCGGATACACAGCACTTCAGAGATACTTCCCCAACACATTGGAAGTTCAAAGAAAACGTATCAGAGAAAAAATCTGTGCTAACTTTAAGCCTCAGAAGAATTTCCCTGAAACATATACATACGATGAAGCAATCGAAAGATACAAAATGGCACTTGTAAACGCTATCGTAAAAGGCGCTAAGGCAAGTGAAAAGGCGTATATTTGTCTTAAGTCTTCATGGGTGGTAAGGGGTAAGGCAGAAGAGCTTGGCGAAGGCCATGCAGACTACGCAAAGACAAAGGCTATGGAAGCTGAATTTACAAAGAATGCTTTCGAAGGCTTTATGGCAGCAGTACAGAGCGAAAACTTCCCTATGTGCGGAATGGATGAAGGTGCCATCAACTACCTTTTGGCAGTTCTTGGCTACAAGACAGATCACCTTGATATCTCACAGAAGATGATTGCTACCATCTTACAGTCATCCACAGCAAATCCTCGTATGAAGGATAAGGCAAGAGACTTAAAAGAAATGGTTGTTGCAAAAATTAAAGCTAAAGGTTGACAAGCCATTAAAAATCTAATAACCTAAATGCAGGTCTATATGACTGACGGAAGTGGAATTGACCACAGGAAGTATAGATGACGATAAGCCGACCGTCTGGGCAACTAAAAGCCCAGACTGTCGGCTTTAGTGTTTTTATAAGCTAGTATGGCGACCGAAAATTTAAGCCGCCGTGACTACGATTAGGAGGTACATATGAAAAGCTTTGAACTTTCAAACTTACTTAAGACCAACGAGTATCCGGGAAGAGGAATCGCTATCGGCCGTTCCGAAGACGGAAGACATGCCGTTATCGCTTACTTCATTATGGGAAGAAGCGTAAACTCACGTAACCGTGTGTTTGTTGAAGACGGAGAGGGAATCAGAACAGAAGCATTCGATCCTTCAAAGATGTCAGACCCTTCTTTGATTATTTACTCTCCCGTAAGAGTGTTTGGTTCACACACAATCGTAACTAACGGTGACCAGACAGATACAATCTATGATGGCTTAAGAGCGGGAAAGAGCTTTGAAACATCTTTGCGTTCAAGAAAGTTTGAGCCCGATGAACCAAACTTCACACCAAGAATTTCAGGTATCTTGCACTTTGAAAACAACAGCTTCTCATATGAACTTAACATATTAAAATCAAACTTTGGTGACCCCACCGCTTGTAACCGTTACAACTTCTTTTACGATGTTCCAAGAATCGGTGAAGGAAGATTTATCCACACCTACATGAGAGATGATTCACCCTTACCTTCTTTTGAAGGCGAACCCGAAGTGTTCACTTTAAAGGGTGACATCGATGCTTTCACAAAGAACGTTTGGGAAAGCTTAAATCATGAAAACAAGGTTTCTTTGTTTGTAAGATACGTCGATTTGGAGACAGGCAAATGGGAAACAAGAATCGTAAATAAAAACGAAAAGTAAGTGAGGATAAAAATGAGCGAAATTCAATTAAAATACGGATGTAACCCCAATCAGAAACCTTCAAGAATCTACATGGAAGATGGTTCCGAGCTTCCCGTTACAGTATTAAACGGACGTCCCGGATACATTAACTTTCTTGATGCTTTAAACGGATGGCAGCTTGTAAAGGAATTAAAGAAAGCAACAGGCCTTCCCGCAGCAACTTCTTTTAAGCACGTATCTCCCGCAGGCGCTGCTGTAGGTCTTAAGTTAGATGAGACACTTGCTAAGATTTACTGGGTTGACGACCTTGGAGAATTAACTCCCCTTGCATCAGCTTATGCAAGAGCAAGAGGTGCAGACAGAATGTCATCATTTGGTGACTTCATTGCACTTTCCGATGAATGCGATGCTTGCACCGCAAAGCTTATTAAAAGAGAAGTTTCAGACGGTGTTATCGCTCCTTCTTTTTCGGCCGAAGCTTTAGAAATCTTAAAGCAAAAGAAAAACGGAAACTACAACGTAATTCAGATAGATGAAAATTATGTTCCGAAGGAAATCGAAAGAAAAGAAGTTTTCGGTGTAACCTTCGAGCAAGGAAGAAATGAATTAAACATTTCTGACGACCTTTTTTCAAACATCGTAACTAAGAACAAAGACCTTCCCAAGGAAGCAATCATTGATTTAAAGATTGCAATGATCACATTAAAATACACTCAGTCAAACTCAGTTTGCTACGTAAAGGGCGGCCAGGCCATCGGTATCGGCGCAGGTCAGCAGTCACGTATTCACTGCACCCGCTTAGCAGGACAGAAGGCCGACAACTGGTTTCTTCGTCAGTGCCCCAAGGTTTTAAATCTTGACTTCTTAGACAACCTTGGACGTGCCGACAGAGACAATGCAATCGATGTTTACATCGGCGATGAATATGAAGACGTTTTGAGAGATGGCGAATGGCAGAAGCGTTTTAAGACAAAGCCCGAAGTCTTCACACGCGAAGAAAAGAAGGAATGGCTTTCTAAGAACCAAGACGTAACCCTTGGCTCCGACGCCTTCTTCCCCTTCTCAGACAACATTGAGCGCGCTTACAAGAGTGGCGTAAAGTACATCGCAGAGCCCGGCGGCTCCGTTCGTGATGACCTCGTCATTGAATGTGCCGACAAGTACAACATGGTCATGGCCTTCACAGGTATCCGCCTCTTCCACCATTAATTAGTCTGTGTTTTTGACCCGGCCTTATGGGCCGGGTTCTTTTTTTTATTCGGGAGGCCGTCGGTGGCTCGGCATAGTTTTCGACGAGAGCGCCTAGAGTCATACATTACTTTTTCGACACGCTCTCGCTCGGCCCTCGCACTAGCGGCCGCAGGCTATAAAGAAGCCTGCTCACTAAACTCGCCGGACAATAGTCCGCCTCGTTAAGTGCCGAGGCTCAGGAGGGTCTCAAAAGTAATATATGGCTCTCTCGCTCTCGGGCGAGGCTGTGGGTAGAACCACCGACGGCCTCCCGAGGTATTTCGGCAATCTTAATAATTTTTTTGAATATCATAATAAACAGGCCATAGTTTATTCTTTTTTCTTTGCTAAGATGATTACAGCTAAAGAGAAAGAGGGTGGAAGAATGAAACTTGGTATTTTGTCTGACATTCATGGAAACTATGAGGCTTTTAAGGCTTGTCTTGACTACATGGAAAAAGAAAAAGTCGATCGCTACATCCTGCTTGGGGATTATGTGGGTGAGTTTCCTAATCCGGAAATGACCTTTGGGTTGATTCACGGACTTATGAATAGGAAGAAATGCTATGTGTTAAAGGGAAATAAGGAAGAATATATTGAAAGAGGCCTTGGCGCAAATCATCCCGAATGGGATTCATATACAAGTATTGTGGGGATGCTTAGATATGCATACGACCATGTTACGGGGCGGGACAGAGACTTTATAAAAAGTCTCCCCATAACCGACGTGGTAAAGATTGAAGGAATGCCTTCCATAAGGATTTGCCATGGAGCGCCTTGGAAGTCAAACGTTCATTTTGATAAAGTAACGGATGAAGAAGTTGCGTCTGTTGAAGAAGATGTTATTATCTTTGGACATACTCATGAGCAGTATGCTAAAAACAGATGCGGAAAAACAATCTATAACCCCGGTGCGGTGGGGCTTAACTTAAACAGTGACCCTGTGGGATGCTGCATGATCCTTCATGCGGAGTATGGCACCTGGAGACCTGAATTTTTGGAAATTGAGTATAACGTGCAAAAAGAAATCGATGCCATGGAAAGAGATAATCTTTTCTCAATCGCACCATATTGGAGCATTGTAACCCTTGATATTCTAAAGGGCGGCGGAGTGTGGCACGGAAGCGTGCTTGAATACGCCATGCGTTTATGTAAAAATGAAACAGGCGAGTGTGAATGGCCAAAGATTCCCGAAAAATATATGCAAAAGGCCGTATCTGACCTTGTATTCTTAGACTAAAAGTGAGGAAAAAAGATGATAACTTATCATGAAGAAGTTCCCGATGTGGAAACATATTTTGAATTAAGAAAGGCTGTAGACTGGGCAGTATTTTCAGAAGAGCAGGCAAAGAAAGCTTTAGACCGAGCTGTATTTGCCATTATTGCAAAAGACGGTGATAAGCCCGTAGCTATGGGCCGAGTAATCGGTGACGGAATGTATTATAGAATTTGTGACGTGGTGGTGCGTCCCGAATACCAGGGACAGAAAATCGGTGCTACAATGCTTGATAAGCTTGTAAACCTTTGCATAAAGGATGCACCTGAAAACTCACGTATCAGCGTAGACTTAATTGCGGCACAGGGCAAAGCTCCGTTCTATTTAAAGCAAGGTTTCACGGCACTTCCCAGTGAGAACTGCGGACCGGCACTTAGGAAAGTATTTTACTTCTAATAAAAAGCGGATGCGTAAGCATCCGTTTTAGTTTATTTAAGAAGTGATTCGGTTAAATTAATGTATTTGATATTTTCTTTGTAATTCATTTCGGCATTGAAGGAACCATCGTATAAGGAGGATTCCATGATGCCGTTTATGGTGAAGGTAAGCATCTTCATATACTCTGAAAAGTTCTTTTTAGACTTAACTGATTCGTCGGCCTTTTGAAGAATGGTTGCTTCATTGGAAGCAAGCTGTGCTTTGGCGGTTTCGACTGCCAAAACGGCCTCCGTTATGTCTTCTTTTTTACAGGTATTTAAAAACATAAACATGTAGGGATAGCTTTTTAAAACCTGCATTTTTGCAGCTTCCATCTGGCGTAAGATTTCAAAATAAGAAGTCTCGTTAGGGTCGATTGCGCTTGATAATTCCAAAGAAATAAAGCGCACGGAATAATCGTAAATAAAAGAATAAACGCCTATTTTTGAATCAAAATAATGGAATAAAAGGCCTTTGGATATGTGGGCTTCCTTAACGATATCGTCGGTACTTGCGTGAGAGTATCCGTTAAGAGCGAATATCTTTAAAGCCGCATTTACCATGCGGTCCTGTTTTTCCTGTTTTAAATCAAAAAATTTAGCGTTCATACGTAACCCCTGTAAATTATTGACTTATTCAGTCGCTTTTTAAGCGTACCATAGTTTCTTAAAACCTTCAAGAAGTGTTTACAGAAATTTAAAGTAATAAAGTATTTAAAAATGACGAAATGTTGGTATAATCATATGTAGACGCACTTAACCGAAAGGAGAAGGATTATGGCAAAAAAAGGAAGCGGATTAGCAAAACTATTGATTATCGGCGCTGCAGCTGCAGGTGCTTATTACTATTTTAAAAAGAAAAATTCAGAGATCCCCGCTAACATGGAGGATGATGACGATTTAGATAATTTCTATGAGGATGAACCTGTTAAGCCCGAAAAGAGCAAACGCTCTTATGTTTCTTTGGACTTTAATACCGTTGAAAAGAAGGTAACGGATGCCGTAAATAAGTTTGCGGGAAGCGCTGAACAGGCTGCAAACACAATCGGTGAAAAGTTAAAGACCACTGCCGGAAAGGTAGAAGAGTTCTTTGATGACAGAAAGGCTGATGCTGAAGAATTTGCAGAAGAAGCAGCTGAATCCATCAAGGAAAAGTTTTCCGAAAACTCCGAAGATGACTACGTAGAAAACAACGATCAGGAGTAGCTTGCATTGAAAGAAAAGCTTTACACCATACCGCTTAATGATGCGGTAAATGCGAATGATGAGTGCCCCTTTTGTTATATAGAAAGAAACGTGGAGAACGATTTACTCGATTACGTTCTTGGCTCCGCGGCTTCTTATATGGAGGCAGACACAAGAGAGCTTACAGATAAGTTTGGATTCTGCAGAGAGCACATCAGAAAGATGTACGATTACGGCAACACTCTCGGAAATGCCTGGATTTTAAAGACTCACTATAGAAAGACAATTTCCGAATTCGAAGAGCAGATGAAGAAGTATGCTCCCGTAAAGATGACTTTAAAGGATAAGTTTTCAAAGCCTGAAGGATTTAAAAATTCCATGGCTGAGTGGGCGCATAGTAAAGACGAATCCTGTTACATCTGTAATGAGTTTAAAAAGACCTACGAAAGATATTTAGATACCTTCTTCTATCTATATAAAGAAGATAAGGCTTTTAAAGAAAAGGTCGATAACGGAAAAGGCTTTTGCCTACATCATTTTTCAGACCTTTGCGAATACGCAGAGCTTCATATGAATGAAAAGGATAAGCCCGAGTTCTTTGAAAAGATGTTTTCTTTAATGAAAAATAACTTGGAGAGAATCTACGAAGATGTAAGCTGGCTTATTGAAAAGTTTGATTACAGAAACAAAGATGCGGACTGGAAGAACTCTAAAGACGCTGTCGCAAGAGGTATGCAGAAGCTAAGGGGAAGTTATCCCGGAGAAGTACATAAACAGAAATGATTTAAACCCGATACGAAAGTATCGGGTTTTTAAGTTTCCGAAAACACAAAAATCTAACCCCTTAATTTTCCAAAACCATATCTTGTAGTTTTTTTTACCGAAAGATATTATAATGATGAACACCACTCAAAAAGAAAAATTTTGAGGTGCTACATTGCCTTTAAATTCAACAGGGGATACGAATTTAAGGGCCTGCCTGATAATCAGACAGAGAAAGGATGGTATATGAAAAACAGAATAGTAGCTCTCTTGCTGGCATTTTCTTTAGCCGCAGGAACATGCCTTACAGGTTGTGGAGACAAACAGGAAGGCGCATCGGTTTCTTCATCCAAAGAAACAACCGGTGAAGCCACAAACAAAGAAACACCTTCTACGGAAGAAAAGGTAGAGGCGACTGATTTATCAACGCCTGAAGCGGTGCTTAAGTTTGCAACAGGTAAATGGACATTAAAAAATGAAGACACAGACGAAGCATACGCAGAACTTGAAATAAACGCAGACGGAACAGTAAAAGTTAAAAGAGATGATAGCGAAAAGGCCTGTGACGGAACGATTGCCTTTTCCGAAACACCAAATTCAAAAATGGTTGGTGTGCACGAATATGATTTAAATTGTGTGGGACTTAGCGAAGCATTCGGCTCATCAAAAGATGAAAGCAACTCAAACGGATATTTTAGAGTCACTCAGACGGCGGGAAAAGACTATTTGGTGCTTTATGAAGTAAGCAACGGAGTTTCATTCATTGCGGCATTTGCTTTTGTGGCGCCGGATAAAAAGAATGCACTCCAGACTCCCACCACTTGGGTGTTTGAAAGAGAAAACAGTATTAAGAGTGATGAAGAGCCTATTAAGGGTGAAACCTTCTACGCATCGGCTATTTCAAATACAGAATCAGGTTTGCTTCTTCAAAAATTAGACGATAAGCACTTTGATGCATGTTTTCCTTTATATGACTTTGTATACGACGGAATTGAATTCCAGGAAGCTGAAGGAAACAGAGGAGCATTTTATAAGCTTGCTTCGGATGTTGATTTAAGCGGTATCTTCTATGAAGATGTTTTTTCGAAGTCTCATCCGTTGAATGTATATGAAGTAACGACAGATGATAACGGTGACGTTAAAGAAATCTGCGAAGTTGAAAAGTCATATTACAACGCATATGTTGGAGGAGATAAGGATCAGGAAGTTTCTACTGACGGTACCACAATAACAGTTTTTACAGACCAATATACACTTGCTCAGCTTGGAAACGAAGGAAATGCAATCAATGATGTGGAAGCCTTTGGGGATTACGCAATTGTAGAAGGTCACATAGGACCTCATGCCAGCCAGTTTTCAATCTTTAACTTAAGAACCCTTAAGGTGGAAAGAACCATCTCCGGCGGTAATTTCGTGCACGGTGATAAGATATGGGATTCTTATTACTCACTTTGGAATACGGTTTATGATTATGAGGGAAAAGAAGTTTATACGGTTGATGGTACGGAGATTGCAAGCCTTGAGATTGACGGCGATACGTTAAAAATAGGCTACTGGAAAGATGATTATGATACTGTTCACGAAGAAACTATTGATCGCCCCGAAGTCACTAATGCTGCAATTTATGCATATGCCGATTATATGCACAGAAAATGCGTTAAGACATGGAAAGAGTTTTTAAACTATGCTCCTGAAGGCGCATTATTCATGGTAATGATTAATCCTTTTGATGATGACGAATGGATTTACAGCCCTTCAAAAGCAATCGACAAAGGCGATACGGATCATGTATATGTAGTTTCACTTAAGAAGGATTTGGAGTTTGAAATCGATGGTAACAGTTCCGGCAAACAAGGAAAAGGCTGGAATTACAGATACGACGTAATGGTTTCCGAAGGTGCTCCAAGCCATACGATTAAAGCAACAGCTCCCGATGGACAGACAGCCGAATGGCCTGTTACGACCATAAGCGGAGAGAAAGATTTACGTTGGATATTTAAATAAGATATAAATGCAAGGCCCTTGGAAAACCCAAGGGCCTTTATTAATTTAAAGTGCCGAGTTATAGGCTCAGCCTATAACTAAATATCTACGAAGTGTATTGGACGAATTGTTTCTTTCAGCAGATAATAAGACAAGCTTAAGGAAATGAACCGGTCATGACAAAGAAAAGAATTTCCAATTTATTTTTTAAAAGGAGGATAGGCTTTATAAGCCTTATATAAAAATGAAAAAGGTAATTAGAAAAATCGTAACAGCCGCTTTGGCATCAGCCCTTGTTTTAGGCCTTACAGCTTGTGGCGCAAAAGCAGAAAACAAGACAGAAGTATCAGTATCAAATGAAGAAGTTGCAGCAGCAGAAACAGTTGAAACTTCTGAAAGCTCAACTGAAGAAGCAACAAGCGATGCAGACAAGAAGATCGTTGTAGGTGTTAACCCTGTTCCCCACGCTGACATTTTAGACAATGCAGTTAAGGCAGTTTTAGCTGAAGCAGGTTGGGAACTTGAAGTTGTAGTATTCCAGGATTACGTTCTTCCCAACACTTCTCTTGAAGCAGGCGAACTTGACGCCAACTACTTCCAGACACTTGGTTACATGAACGGACAGAACGCTGACAGCGGACTTCACCTTGTAGCGGTTGCAGGTGTTCACATCGAGCCCATGGGTGTTTACTCACAGAAATATGCTTCTCTTGAAGAGATTCCCGACGGAGCTACAATCGGTATTCCCAACGATCCTGAAAACACAGAACGTGGTTTGAACCTTCTTGTACAGAAAGGCCTTTTAAATTCACTCGGTGAATTCGGGAAAGATCCTAACGTATCAGCTGAATCGTTGTCAGATGATAAAGAAGCAAACCCTCGCGGATTCAAGATTACAACACTTGAAGCTGCAAGCCTTCCTTTGTCACTTCCCGACCTTGATGCAGCAACAATCAACGGTAACTACGCTCTCGGAGCTGACCTTCCCGCTACATATCCTGCACTTGGTATCGAAGAATTCGACGATGAAACAAGCGTAAGAAGAACAAACTTTGTTGTAGTTAAAGAAGGTAACGAAGAATCAGAAAAGACTAAGGCTTTGGTTGAAGCAATTAAGTCTGATGCAGTTAAAAACTATATTGAAGAACATTATAAGGGATCAGTTATTCCTTCATTCATCGATCCCCAGTAGGAAATTATGATAACAATAACGAACGTTGAAAAATCCTTTCAGGGCCTTAGGGTCCTGAAAGGTATTTCGTTATCTATAGAAGATCACGAAATATATGGAATAATAGGGCAAAGCGGGGCCGGAAAGTCTACGCTTCTTCGCTGTATAAACGGCCTTGAAACATTTGACGCAGGCGAAATAAATATTGACGGCACCATTGTAAACACTAAGAACAAAAAAGATTTAAGAGCCCTTCAAAAAAGAATAGGAATGATATTCCAAAACTTTAACCTTTTGGAAAGACTTGATGTATACGATAACATCGCTCTTCCCTTAAAGTTTTGGGGCATAAAACCTAAGTCTAAAGAAAGTAAAGAAAGAATCTTAAACCTTATCCACTTAGTTGGCCTTGATGAAAAGATTCATGCAAAGCCCAAGGAGTTATCCGGAGGCCAAAAGCAAAGAGTGGCTATTGCCAGAGCTTTGGTTTTAAATCCGCAGTTTCTTCTTTGCGATGAAGCTACAAGCGCATTAGACCCTGAAATTACAAAGGGTATTTTATCTTTGCTTCAAAAGATAAATAAAGAACTTGGCATCACAATTGTTGTGGTAACTCACCAGATGGAAGTGGTTAAGCAGATTTGCTCTAAGGTTGCATTTTTAAGCGACGGAAGAGTGCTTTCAGAAGGTAAGCCCGAAGAACTCTTCATTATGCCTGCAAATAAAGAAATTAAGTCATTCTTACGTGACGGAAGTGAACAGCTTCCAAAGACCGGCGTAAACATCCAGCTTTTCTTCTTTGGAGAAGGCTCTGAAGAACCGGTTGTCACTCAAATGGCAAGAGAATTAAAGGAAGACTTCAGCATCTGCTGGGCAAAGCTTGAAGACTTCAGAGAAAACGTATACGGAAGCCTTGTTCTTAACATGAAGGAAGAAGACAAAGAAAGAGTATGCGAATTCCTTAATAAGAAAAATGTGCATTGGGAGGTGCTTGACTGATGGGTATAATTTCAAATGCAAGTATGACAAGTGTAATCCTTAAAGCACTTTGGCAGACTCTTTATATGGTATTTTGGTCAACCTTATTCTCTGTAATAATCGGGTTTATCCCGGCTGTGGTGCTTACGTTAACAGCCCCCGACGGACTTCACCCTCAAAAGGCGGTATATGAAGTTTTAAGCTTTTTAATTAACGTATTCAGAAGCTTTCCTTTCATCATCTTGCTTGTGTTGGTAATCCCTTTCACAAGACTTGTGGTAGGAAAAGCAATCGGTACAACGGCTTCAATTGTGCCCTTAACTCTTTCCGCAATTCCTTTTATTGCAAGAATAATGGAAAATGCCTTAAGAGAAACAAATCACGGTGTGATTGAGGCTGCAAAGTCTTTTGGCGCATCGGATATCCAGATTCTTTTTAGAGTGTATGTAAAAGAATCCGTTCCCAGAATGCTAAACGGAGTAATCCTTTTGATTATTTCCCTTGTTGGATACTCAGCAATGGCAGGAACCGTAGGCGGTGGCGGTATCGGTGATATTGCAATAAGATTTGGATATCAGCAGTATAAAACCGACTACCTTGTGGTTTGCTCCCTCATCTTGATTGTATTTGTGCAGATAATTCAGATGATTGGCAACTACCTTTATAAGAAATTGTCGTAATGAGCATATATGAGCGGGCTATGCGGGGATGCATGGCCCGTTTTCTTTCTAAAAACTATTGACATGTAAGTGCCTCATTGATAGAATACCTACAATACTGATAGGTAATAGAGGTTTAAAGAAATGATTAACGATACGGAGAGTGTTACGGCCAAGATTTGCTCCTTTGTAAGGGCTTATCACTCCAATTTTGAAAAAGAAAAAATCTTCGACGACTATTTGGCCTTTGACCTAATGGGAAGGGATGAATACGAGGAAGTGGGACAGTTAATCGAGCACGATTACAGGAAAGATAAATACGATCCTGCCTACTTTTTTAAGGGAGCAAGGATTAAAGATACCTTAAATAAATACTTTTCACCCATTCCCTTATCAAGAGCCGCCTACGCCGAAAAGGAGCTTTGGCGCTTTGCTTATGACAGAGGTGAATGTCAGTATGTAATATGCGGAGCCGGCATGGATACCTTTTCTTTCAGAAACGATAATCCAAACATCAAAGTGTTTGAAATCGACCATCCCGACACCCAAAGGTATAAGCTTCAAAAGATAAAGAAACTTGAATGGATCATCCCTGAAAACGTTCACTTTGTTTCCGTGGATTTTTCAAAAGACGATATGGCAGAGAAATTAATCGAGGCAGGATATGACCCAAAGCTTCCTTCTTTCTTCGCGATTATGGGAGTGACTTACTATTTGACGCTTCCCGTATTTGAAGAAACCATAAAAAGCATAGGTGAAATATCTTCATTCGGAAGTAAGGTAGTGTTTGATTATCCCGATGAAATTACATTTGAAGATGGAGCTCCCGAAAGAGTAAAAAAGCTATCAGAAATCACTGAGTTTCTTGGTGAAAAGATGGAGCATGGATTTAACTTTTCGGAAGTTAAAAAAGCTTTGATAAGACAGGGATTTTTGGTGGACGAGCACGTTACCCCAAGTGAAATACAACGCCGTTTCTTTGGACAAAGAAACGACGGTCAGACTGCATATGAAAACATTCATTTTATACTCGCTAAAAAGAGCGACGAGTTTAATGAAAGCTTTGGATTATACATTTAGATTATGTAGTTAAAGCTATCCTGTTGTTTGTCTACGATATCCTGAAGTGTTATACTGTCAAGGTATTCGTTAATGACTTTGGATAAGCCCTGCCACACAGGAAATGTGGCGCATTCCATGGTGCGATCGCAGGAGCCTGCTCCAAACTCGGCGCACTCTACAGGAGAGAGGGAGCCTTCGGTGATTCGAAGAATTTCTCCAACTGTTAATTTAGATGGGTCTTTTCCAAGCATGTAGCCACCCTGGGAGCCTCGATTGGCCCTAAGGATATCTGTATTATTAAAAATCGGGATAATTTGCTCAAGATATTTCTTTGATATATTTTGACGCTCTGATATTTCTTTTAACGGAATAAAGCCACAGTCTTTACGCGCGGCTAAGTCTACAAGCATTCTTAAAGCGTACAGGCCTTTAGTGGATATTTTCATTTGTTCACCTCGTAAGTATAAACCTATAATACCATGGGTTTAGTAGGCTTTCAAGGTGACATGGGAAGGAGTAAACATTGACAATACAGCAATTAATCTATGTGATCACTATATCCGAAGCAGGTTCTTTGAACAAAGCAGCGGAAACTTTATATATATCCCAGCCCTCCCTTACAAGCTCCATGCAGGAACTTGAAAAGGAACTTGGCATTACCATATTTAACAGAAGCGGTAGAGGCGTTTCTTTGACCAATGACGGCCTTGAATTCATGCAGTACGCCCGCCACGTGGTGCAGCAGTACGACAGGCTCATGGAAAAGTACGGAAACGGTGAAGCGGTTAAAAAGAAATTCGGTGTATCCACCCAGCACTATTCCTTTGCGGTTAAAAGCTTTGTGGAAATGGTAAAGCAGTTTAACATGGATGAATATGAATTTGCCATCAGAGAAACAAAGACAAGGGAAGTAATCGATGATGTGGCTGTTGGAAGAAGCGAAATCGGAATCCTTTACTTAAGCGACTTTAACAGAAAGGCAATCGAAAAGATTTTAAAGAGTAACAGTCTTGAGTTTCATCACTTGATAGACTGCGACGCCTACGTTTACATTTGGAAAAATCACCCTCTTGCAAAGAAAAAGGTAATTCGCTTTGATGACTTAAAAGACTATCCTTGCTTATCCTTTGAGCAGGGCGCTGCGGGTTCTTTTTACTTTGCGGAAGAAATACTTAGCACAAGCGAGTATCCAAGGACCATTAAGGCAAACGACAGAGCCACAATGCTTAACTTAATGGTTGGCCTAAACGGATACACCCTTTGCTCAGGTATTATCTGCGAAGAGCTAAACGGCTCCGACTATATCGCGGTTCCCTTTAAGCCCGATGAAAAAGAAAAAGCATCAAAAATGGAAATCGGATACATATCCAAAAAGAACATGCTTTTAAGCAACATGGCAAAGCTTTACATTGAAGAGCTTGATGCGTATTTAAATAATTCGGTTAAGTAAATTAAAACCTTCGAGAGTTTCTCGAAGGTTTTTTATTATCTAACCGGTTTCTTTTTACCTATCAGGAAGAACAGACAGTAGTTTATAAGGAATATTAACGCTGTCTCCGTCACTATCATAAACAGGGTGAAATTAAGTATGTACATGTAATACTTTGCAAATGATATAAAGCTGTCCATCCACCAAGCAAAGGATAAGCCCGTAATTACCATAAGGCAGTCAAGGTGAGTAAGCATCACGATAAGTGAGTTTTTTCCGAAAAAAGAAAGGGGACGGATGTTTGGAAGGTGCTTACATATAAGCAAAATTCCGATTGAAGCGCTTGATGCCGCAAGGTAAAAAATAAAGGGATTATTGTAAGCCACATAATGCATGTCGATGCGGCCGTTTAAAAAGGCAAGGGGCATATCTAAGCCTAAAAGGAAAATACCTATAATCACCTCTAAAAAGGGCTTTATAAAGGCTTTCTTTTCTAAAAATCTTTCTTTAAAACGGCCTATTGAGTAACCGATTCCAAGAAAAGAAACTGCACCCGGCAAGCGAAGCAAGAAAATAAGGAATAATCGTAAAAACCTTAATCCGTCTACAGTAACGGTATCGGGGATTAAGATATCAAGCCTTCCTTTAAGAAGCGTGGGAATAAAAGCGCATACAATAATAATGGGGGCTACAATTTTCCCGGGTAGTTTCTTTATTAGAAAATAAAAAATGATTTCTCCAAAGAAAATGGCCGGTAAAAACCAAAGCACGGATATTCCGTACAAAGAAAAGGTTTGTAAATATGCGTCGTGAATGTATTCGGGAGTGATCAGCGTAGAAGACTTTAGCTGCAAGTAATAAAAGATTAGATAAATTACGCTAAAGCTTATGTATGGCACCATCATGCCAAAGAAACGTTTGCGGGCAAAGCTTTTAAAGTCTTCGCTCTTAGTGTTTTTATAGTAAAAAAGAAGACCTGAAATGATAAAGAATAAGGGCATGTGAAAAGATGTAATAAAGGTTAAAGGCCCTTTACCCATAAGTGTTGAATGCCCCGCTACCACCAATATGATGGCAATTCCTTTTGCCATATCTATGTATGAAAGTCTCTTGGATTTATCCATTTTAAGCTCCGACGATTGAATTAAAATCTTAATCTTGATTATACACAAAAAAGCCTCAACACAAAAGTTGAGGCTTTCATAATAATTATTTAATTTAGGCTGTCATTTCTGCCTGTGATTCTTCTTTTTCAATAACGGCTTTTTCTTTTGAAGCACTCATTGTAAAGAATGACATCTTTTCATTAAGTGTTTCAGCCATGGAGCGAAGGTCTGCGGCAGCATCGCTTATAAGAGCGAAGGTAGCATTTAATTCTTCCATGGAAGCGTTTGTTTCCTGAGTGGAAGCGGCGTTTTGCTGAGAAATAGCGGATAATTCAGAAATGATTTCCGTAAAGCTTGCCTTTAACTCACTTAACATATAAATCTTTTCTGCAATCATCTTTGTGGATACTTCCACGTTATTTACGTTTTCAACAACGGTGTCCATATCATCCTTTGTGGATGTAAGGTCTTTGTTTTGCTCTTTAATGTTGTTGTTTAATTCTTCAATAGTATCAACACTCTTCTGAGACTCTTTAACAAGTGCTTCCACAATAGCTGTGATTGTGTCGGTAGCTTCTTTTGACTGAGCTGAAAGCTTTCCGATTTCTGTTGCAACAACAGCAAATCCCTTTCCTGTATCGCCTGCTCTTGCGGCTTCGATAGAAGCGTTAAGAGAAAGAAGATGAGTCTGATCTGCAATAGCCTTAATTAAGCCTGTAGCTTCCGCAATGCTCTTTACTGAATCATTTGTAAGTCTGATCTGAGCGTCAATGCTCTGCATAGAATCCATAACGCCTTCGTTTTTATCCATTAAGGTGTTAAGAGTATCTACTGTACGGTTTGCGCCTGTCATCATTTCAATGGCTGCGTTGTTTAAACTTTCAATCTTTTCTGTGATTTCATCAATGCTGTCGCCCATCTTAGTGGTGTTCTTAACTGAATTTTCAACGCTTTCAGCCTGAGACATTGCGCCACGGCTGATATCTTCAACAGCGGCTGTAACCTGTTCTGCAACATGTGATGCAGTAGCGGCTGAGCTTGCAAGGCTTGCGCCTGAATTTGTTACATCGTTTGAAAGCTTCTTTGTGGCACTGATAACGTCTTGAAGCTTATCTCTTACCTGAGCTGAACTTGCAGCGATAACCCCAAGTTCGTCTTTTCTGTTAAAGGTTCTGTCCTTAATGTAGAAAGAAAGCTCACCGTCTTCAAGCTTCTGTAAGCTTCCCACAATATCCTGAATTGCCTTTGAACTGGTGCTTATAAGGTAACGTGCAACGCAGAAGTTAAATAAAAAGAAACCAACAAATGCAATAATAATAGCTGTTGCGGCTGCCTTTAAGTTTTTATCAACGATAGATGTGTCACGTCCTACAAAAATCATACCGGCTATTGTGCCGTCTGTGTTCTTTAAAGGAAGGTAGTATGCATACCAGTTCTTTCCCGCAAGCTCAAAGTTCTCGGCTAAGTAGTCGTTTCCATTATTTAATACTTCTGCCACAACGGTTGAAGAAGCCTGAGTGCCTTCCATTCTTTCATTTGTGTTTGGATCGATCAAAGTGGTAACGTGACGTGTGTCACCATAGAAAATGGTGTAATCCATTCCTGTTTTTTCGTGAAGTTCATCAAGCTGCTTCTGGAAAACTTCGTAAACGCTGATGCTTCCCTTTTTAAGCTTTCCGCCGTCTGTTAAGGACCAATCACCTGTATACTGGTGTGAAAGCTCACTTTCCATCAACACTCCGGCAGCCTTTAATCCTTCTTTGAAAGATTCCATATATGCTGATTTAATGTGTCTAAACCCGATAAAGCCAACTGTACCGGCCATGAGTATTCCAAGAACCGAAGCTACAAGGATAATACCACGAACCATGTTTCTACTTTTCTTATTCATTTCCTAACCTCTTTCTGTCTCCTCTAAATCAAAAAGCAACAAAAATAGGACATAAGTCCTATGCGAGGATTTTATTATAGTCAATGGTTTTTGGAAACGCAAGATTTTTTTTCTGTTTCTCTTCTTTGCATAAAATGCACAGAAACAGAAAAGTAAAATTAGTGAAAACAAACAAAAAAAGGATGGCGCTTGGCCATCCCTTTAAAATTACTTAACTTCGAACTTATTAACCACTTTATCAAGACTTTCGGCATTTTCCTTACTGTTTTTAGCAAGGTCTTCAATGTTTCTTGTAACGTCAGAAGTCTGTTCGTTCTTTTGAATGATTTCGGCAACACCCGAACTGTTTTCTGAAGAAGCAGAGTTAACTGCAGTAATTTCTCTTGCGATTTCATCAACGGAAGAATTAAGGGCATCCATTGCATCGCCGATTGCGTTAACCGCTTCCTGAATGGTAGCAATACCTGTGTTAAAGTGTTTGCTCTGTTCAGCAAAGTTACCAAAGGTATCGATAACGTCAGTCTTAACAAGCTCGATAAGCTTATTAACCTGATCTCTTACATTAACAACGGATCTGTTACTTTCTTCAACGATTTCCTGAATGTTTAATGCCGTATTCTTTGACTGGTCTGCCAGTGCTGCGATTTCTCCCGCAACAACCGCAAATCCGCGTCCTGCTTCACCTGCTCTTGCAGCTTCGATGGAAGCGTTAAGGGATAACAGGTTAGTCTGAGATGTAATCTGCATGATGGCATCCGCAAGCTCGTTGATCTTTTCAACAGCTTCTAAGCTCTTTAATGCTTCCTGCATGCTCTCAACTGTTTCATCAAGAGTAGATACGTTTGTTTCAACTTCCTTATCAATCTTTTCGCTTAAGTCACTGGCAGAAGCGATAAGTTCGTCTGAGTCTTTTCTTCCTTCGGAAACCTTTTCTGAAACTGTTCCAACTAAGCCCACAATCTTGTTGATTTCTTCGTTAACGGATTCAATTGAAACATTGGTGGTATCGATACTTCCGGAAAGAGCATCCGCAACGTGTGCGTTTTCCGAAGTAACGGATACAAGCTTATCGGAAGTTTCTTCCAAATCTCTTGAACTCTGGGTAAGTGATGAACTGCAGTTTCTAAGGATGCCAACAACGTCTGAAAGCATTCTGATAACTTCCTTGGTGGCAACCGCAAGCTTACCGATTTCATCGCCTCTCTTTTCAAGATCTTCGATTTCACGTCCTGTATTTAAATCGTAGTTTGAAACCTTTGTAAGGGCATTCTGTACTCTTGTTAAAGGCTTTGTCAAAATATTAATGATAATCGCAAGTACAACTGCGATTGCTACAAGCACGATTACACCCACTAAAAGGATAGAAGATTGAGCAGCCTTAGCCTGTGAATATAATTCGCTTGCATCTGCTCCTACAAAAAGAAGCCAACCGTACTGAGGAAGAGTGATATAAGAGCCAAGCATCTGCTTTCCTGTTTTAGAGCTTGTATAATCCAAGGTTCCGCTTGTCACTTCTTCGCCGTTTGTAATCTTTTCATATAAAGAAAAGACGGGGCCCGATTCTACTGTTGTGGTTATTAAAGAAGGATCCGTATCGTAAATGATGCTTCCGTCACTTGTGCTAAGAAGCATGATTTCCTGGTTCTTTGTAACCTTTATATCTGAAAGCATTCCGTTTAATTCGGCAGAAGAAACCGTTACGGATACATATCCTGAGGGCTGCTTTGCGCTTGTGTAACCTGACTTTGCCATACAAAGTGAAATTTCATTGGTAGCAGGTGACAAAAGTGCCATTGCACTGTATAAAGGCGTGCCGTCGGGAGTATAGTAGTAGGAGTTAAGCATTTCGATGATTTCATCGGGGTTTCTGAATCCCACCATTGCGGGCACATTGTGCACAAGACAGGTTCCTTCGTAGGCTGTAAATAAAACAGAGTCTACATTCGGGATGATGGTTGCAATGCTTTCTGTTGTAGCCTGTGCTCTTGCAACAACTTCAGGGTCAGGGTTGTTTGAATCTTCCATCAAAGCCTGCATGGAATCAGAGATCATATAGGCATCAAGGTAAGTAAATTCCCTGGCTATATATTCACCAATCAAAGTGGATTTTGATTCAACCACACCGGTTAACTGCTCTGTGGCAGTTTTCTTCATAATTTTAAGGATGTTGTTTGATGAAATAAATGTTACTGCGGCAATACCTATTGCTGCAGCAAGTACAACAAACAAAGTAATCCTCACATATAGTTTTGCTTTCTTCATAGAGACACCTCCACGTATCTGCGTGTTTATGCGTATTTTTCCATATTCCCTATTTCCCTTATACAGGTAGGTAATTACAGTGCTGTTAACGTTTTGGCGGTTATTTATTAACATGTTTACGAGGGGTTAATTATTTTTAGGTAAAATATGTTATCAAATAAGAATTGTTTGGTTCTTTATGGTAGAAAGGATTAGATATGAGTAAATTTCTTGTGGCAGGAATCTTACAAAGAGAAGCAATTGTTAAAATCGATAGTTTGCCCCTTAAGTTTCAGGCTGTTACGGATATTCCAAACAGCGTCCACTACGGAGTGGGGGGAGACTCTTATAATGAAGCAATAGCTTTAAAGTGGCTTGGAGACGATGTGAATTTCTTTACAATGATAGGTAAGGCCGATGATCCTTCAATCGTAAATTCAAATGCCAACGACATAACATTGGTGACAGATTTTATTCTTCCTAAATTAAATGCCACTGCCTCAGCCGTAATCTTCTACGACAAGTTAAAGCAGCAGCAGATTTTTGAAGATATTAAAGACTTAAGAGAAACGGCTTATGATGTTAAGCTTTTTAAAAAAGAAATTGCTACGGCGGATATGTGCGTGTTTGCTAACTGTAACTTCTGTAGACCATTACTTGAGGAAGCCAAGAAAGCAGGAAAGAAAATAGCCGTAAACATCCGTAACTTTAAATATGAAACAGAGCAATACAATGCGGACTTTTTATCAAGCGCTGACATTCTTTATTTAAGTGATGACCGCTTAGATGAAGACCCCATTGATTTTGTTAAGTATATTACGGAAAAATACACTCCCGAAATTGTAATCTTAGGACAGGGCGCCCAGGGCGTAACCTTCTTTTCAAAGAAACTTGGCACCTACACCCACTATAACAGCGTAAAGACCAACGAAGTGGTAAATACTGTAGGCGCAGGTAACGCACTGTTTTCTTGCTTCTTACATTACTACAACAAAACAGGAGACGAAATTTACTCAATAAAGAACGCCCTTTTGTTTGCTTCCTATAAGATTGGATTTGTGGGAACCTCAAACGGATTTATGACAGAAAAACAGATTGAAGACTGGCGAGACTTAATTTGGAAAAAATCAAATCCTTTCCCCAATAACTAAGTAATAAAGATAAAAAGGCTAAATCACTTAACGGTGATTTAGCCTTTATTTGATTGAAGGAAGAAGCAAAAATTGGTACTATAAGATATATAAATTCTTAGAGGTATAAGTATGGGGTTAAGATTTGTCTTTGGCCCTGCAGGATGCGGAAAAAGCACCTTTGTGCAGGAAGAGCTTATAAACAGAGCAATCAAAAATTCTAAAGAAACCTATCTTTGTATCGTGCCCGATCAGTTTACGATGCAGACTCAGTCTGACATTGTGAAGCGCCATCCCCAAAAAGGAATTCTAAATATCGATGTATTAAGCTTTGGAAGATTGTCTTACAGAGTCTTTTCAGAGACCGGAAAATCAGACATTCCCATACTTGATGATACGGGAAAAAGTTTGGTGGTAAGAAGAGTGGCATCTAAGGTTAGCGAATCCATGCCATACCTTGGAAAGAACTTAAATAAAATCGGTTACGTACATGAAATAAAATCTCAGATCTGTGAATTTATGCAATACGGCTTAAGCGTTAAGGACGTTAAAAACCTGGCAGAAAAGGCCGAAAATCCCTTACTTAAGCATAAGCTATCCGATATATCCGTAATCTATGAAGCCTTCATGGAGTTTAATAAAGATAAATACATTACCGGGGAAGAAACCTTAGACCTTCTTTGTAAAAAGATTTATGAAGCTGACTTTTTAAAGGGCTCAACCATTGTGTTTGACGGCTTCACAGGCTTTACACCAATTCAGGAAAGAGTCATTTTACGTCTTTTGGAAGTGGCAAAGGAAGTTGTTATCACATTTACTTTGTCTAGTCCCGAGACGCCCGAAGAAACAGGCTTTGAAGAAAAGCTGTTTTACTTAAGCCGTAAGGGCGCTAATCGCCTTAAAACAAAGGCTAAAGATTTAGGAATCGAAATTGAAAAAGATATCATAATGAATTCTGACAAGGGCAGGTTTTCAGAAAATCCTGAGCTTTGCTTCCTTGAAGAAAACATCTTTAGATTTCCATATAAGACTTATAAAGATGAAGTAAAAAACATAGGCATAATCTCAGCTTCTGACATAGAGGCCGAGGTTTCAAAAGTGTGCCTAATTATAGACGAGCTTGTAAGAAAAGAAAACTACGCTTATAAAGACATTGCCATAATAACGGGAAATGAAGAAGAATATGCTCCTATCTTTGAAAAGCGCATGAGAGAATTAAACATGCCAAACTTCATCGATAAAACAAATGCAATTGTGTTAAATCCTTTTACGGAATATTTAAAGAGCGCGCTTCAAATTTTAATTAAAGACTATTCCTATGACTCTGTTTTCCATTATTTGAGAAGCGGCTTTACGGAGTTTAGCGAAGATGAAATCGACAGGTTTGACAGGTACATATCAAGCTTAAACATAAGGGGAAAGAGCGCTTATTCAAAGGAATTTAAAAGGCGTGAGAGAGGTTTAAATGACAAGGAAGCAGCCGAAAAAGAAAGGCTTATTCATGATGAAATGAGAAGTCGCCTTTTTGCTAAGCTTTCTTTACTTGATAAAGATTCAAAGACAGCGGGGGATTATGCAAGAAATCTTTACGAATTTTTAAAAGAGAATAATTCCTTTGAAAAGCTTAAAACCTACAGAGACTTTTTTGAAGAAGAAAACGACTTATCAAAAGCCAAGGAATATGAGCAGATTTATAAATGCATAATGGAGCTTCTTGACACCATAGTTTCTTTAATCGGTGAAGAGGAGATGGACATAAATGAGTTTTACAAGATTTTTGAAGCGGGAATCAGGGAAATTGAAGTAGGTACCATTCCTAAGAACGTGGACAGAATCCTTATAGGGGATATAGAAAGAACCCGTGTAAGCGAAGTTAAGGCGTTGTTTTTAGTTGGCTGTAATGACACAAACATACCGAAAGCCACTGACAAGGGTGGCATTTTATCTTCCGTTGAAAGAGAGAGCTTACTTAACCTAGGCTTTGACCTTGCCCCCACTCCGAGGGAAGAAATGTACACTCAAAAGCTTTATCTTTACATGAATATGTGTAAGCCAAAAGAAAAGCTTTTTATCACTTATGCAGGATGCGATACTGCGGGAAAGAGTATGCGCCCTGCCTACTTAATTGAGACAATTAAAAAGATTTTCCCTGAAATTAAGGTTTCAAAGGCATATACGGAAGCCTCAATGGAGGCAATGTCCACACTTAAGGATAGCGAAAGATACTATGCCATGTTAATGAGAGAGTACGTGGAAGGAAAGCTATCAAAAGATAAAGAAAACCTTGCGGCGGCTCTTTATAAAACCTATGAAGAAGAAGGTGTGGAAGCTGGAAGCGAGATTTTAAAGGCTTCCTTTAAGGAGTATTTGCCGACACCTTTGTCAAAAGAAATAGTACGGCTTCTTTATACAGACACGATTCGCGCAAGCATAAGCCGAATGGAGCTTTATGCAGGCTGTGCATATTCTCACTTTTTAAAGTATGCCATGGGCCTTAAAAAGAACATGGAGTACTCTTTTGAAGCATCAGACCTTGGTACGATTTACCACGGAGTCCTTGATAACTTTTCTTCAGAGCTTGAAAGAAGAAACCTTTCCTGGCGCGACTTTACTAAGGAAGAGGGTAAGGAGATGGTGAAGGCAGCAGTTAAAAACTACTGTGAAGAATACGACCAGGGACACCTTCTTGATGACGAAGAAAGCGCCTACACTATCACTAAAATTACCCGCATCATGGAAAGAACCGTTGATACGTTGCAGTTTCATGTAAAGCAGGGAAAGTTTTTGCCGGGAAGCCATGAGTATAGCTTTGAGCGTGAGATTGCCTTAGATGATGGCAAAAAGATGCTTTTAAACGGTAAGGTTGACAGATTTGACATTTATGAAACCGACGACAAAGTGTATGTAAAAATCGTTGACTATAAGTCCGGAGAAAGAAAGGTGGATGTTACAAACATTTACCACGGAATAGAGCAGCAGTTATCTGTTTACATGAAGGAAGTTATAAATCATGAAAAGCTTTTAAATCCTGATAAGGAAGTGCTTCCTTCGGCTCTTTTATACTATACAATCGATAATCCCATGATTTCCGTTAAAGAAAAGATTTCAAAAGAAGAAATCGATAGGGCTATAAAGAAAGAACTTAAAGTGGAAGGGCTTATTGAAAATTCTACGGAAAACATTTCAAGCCTCGATGAAAATGCGGCGGGAGATTCTCTGGTGCTTCCAATAAAGCTAAAGGTTAATGGAGAACTTGATGCAAGAAGTGTGGCAAGGACTCTATCTAAAAATGAGTTTTTCAACATGCTTGATTACGTTGGAAGAATGATTAAGGAAATCGGAAACAGGATATATGAAGGAGATAAGCGTATTTCTCCCGCTAAAGACGGGGATAAGAAGGACGCTTGTAAGTTCTGTGATTATAAGTCTATTTGCAGATTTGATGAAAAGATAAAGGGATATAAGGCAAGAGACCTAAAAGAAATCGACGATGAAAAGGCACGAGAAATCGTGATGGGAGAAGACCAAGATGGGCTTTACTTATTCGACTGACCAGCAGGCGGTCATTGATGCAAGAAATCAGAATATTTTAGTCTCAGCGGCAGCAGGTTCCGGTAAAACCAGCGTTTTAACCCAAAGAATCGTGGGCTTAGTCAGTGACCCCGTTCACCCTGTTGATATAGACAGGGTTTTGGTTGTTACCTACACAAACGCCGCCGCAAAGGAAATGAAGGATAGAATCGGTGCAAGGCTTAATGATTTACTGGCCGAAAATCCTTCCAATGAGCATCTTCAAAAGCAGGCTACCTTAATTCACTCTGCCCAGATTTCAACCATCCACAGCTTTTGCCTGTATTTGTTAAAAAACCATTTTCACAGGATTAATTTAGATCCTTCTTACAGAGTGGCAAGCGAAGGAGAAATCACGCTCTTAAAAGAGGACGTTTTAAACGATGTCATAAAAAGAGCCTACAAAAGCATGGATGAAGACTTCTACCATGTGGTTGACTGTTACTCTAAAAAAGATAAAGACGATTCGTTAAAAGAAAGCATAAAGAAGCTTCACGGCTATGCCTGCTCTTACCCTTGGCCCCTTGATTGGCTTAATAAAAGGCGCATGGATTATGACTTTAAAGACATTGATGCCTTGGAAGAGAGCACATTAATAGAAGACATTAAAAAAGAAATCTCAAGGCAGATAGATGCTTCTTTAGTGTATGTTGAAAAGGCTTTAAAGCTATCTTTAACCCCTCAGGGCCCCTACACTTATGAAGAAACTTTAAGTAAGGATAAAGACCTTTTAGAGTCTTTAAAAAGCACCGTTAGTCAAAAGAAATTCGGAGAATTAAAAGAGATATTCGATTCGGTTTCTTTTGACAGAATGAAAAATGCAAATAAAGACGCAGATCCCTTTATTAAAGAAGCTGCAAGCAACAACAGAAAGACCGCAAAAAAGCTTTTTGATGATATTAAGGAAGACTATTTTTCTTTTGACATAGAGACTATTTTTAATGATTTAAAGGCAACAAACAGAGTGGTAAACAAGCTTATAGACCTTGTTTGCGACTATTACGATGCTTTGGAAAAAGAAAAAAGAAGCCGCGGAATCATCGACTTTTCTGACATGGAGCACTTAGCTGTAACGATTTTGATTGAATCTTACAATCCCGATGACGGAAGCTACGTGATAACGGATGTTGCGAAGAATTACCGTGACTACTTTGAAGAAGTAATGGTGGATGAGTATCAGGATGTTAACCTTGTGCAGGAGCTTATAATTCAAAGCGTTTCAAGGGAAACGGAAGAAAGTCGCAATAACCGTTTCATGGTTGGGGATATTAAGCAGTCTATTTACAGATTCAGGCTTGCCCGTCCCGATATTTTCGGAGGAAAGCTTGACAGTTACAAGCAGGATGAAAAGTCAAAGGACCGACTTATTACTTTAAAAGAAAACTACCGAAGCAGAGACAGCGTCATTAACAGCGTCAATGCGGTTTTTGAAGCGTCCATGAAAAAAGAGATAGGCGGTGTGGGATACGACGCCGACGCGCGTCTATATAAGGGCGGCCATTTTTCGCCCGATAACGCCACCCACACAACAGAAGTGATGCTTGTGCCGGGAGAAGAAACATCCGATGCCGCAAGAAAGGCAGAGGCTAAGGCCATAGCATTAAGAATTCTTGATATAGTCGATAACTTTGAAGTTTATGATGGGAAAACTGATTCTTTAAGAAAGGCAAAGTTTTCTGATATTGCCCTTTTGTTTAGGTCCCCCACAAAGTGGAACGATTACATTAAGGATGCTTTTGAAGAATACAACATTCCCTTCCATTCAGAGGGCGTAGGTAACTTCTATGACACCACGGAAATAAGGGATGTATTAAGTTTTCTTTCTGTTTTAAATAACCCCCTTGATAATATTGCAATGTATGCAAGCCTTACTTCTCCTTTTGGAAAAATGACGGATGAAGAAATTGCCTATATTAAGGCAAACAACCAAGGCTTTAGATACTTATACGATGCACTGAAAGAATCGGTTAAAGAAAAAGAAAACGAAAAGATAAGCGCATTTTTGGAAAGAATTAATAGGTACAGAAGGTATTCTCAAATTTTACCCATTTCAGAACTTATAGAGCGCTTGTTTAACGAAACGGGATATGAGAATATCGTTGCCGCAATGCCAAACGGCAGCCAGAGACTTGCAAACGTAAAGATGCTATTAATTAAGGCTACTGAATATGCAAAGACAAGCTTTTACGGCCTATTCCATTTTTTAAGATACGTAGAGCTTTTAAAGAAAACGGATGTAGACGAAGGGGAAGCTTTGCAGCTTGATGAAGGTGCCGACGTTGTGAAGGTTATGAGTATTCACAAAAGTAAAGGTCTTGAGTTCCCGGTTTGCTTTATAGGCGGAATGGATGAAAAGTTTAACGAGCAAGATTTAAGGGCTCAGTTTGTAATGGATGTTGACGAAGGAATCGGAGCTTCCTTCTTAGATCCTGAAGATAGAATCAAGCGTTCCACCATAAAGAAGGATTACATTATTTCAAAGCTTAAGCGAGAAAACATCGGTGAAGAAATCCGCGTTCTTTATGTAGGTATGACCCGTGCAAAAGAAAAACTTATTATGGTGGGCTGTGTTAAGGATGTGGATAACTGGTTTGAAACAGGCTCGGTCGGTGAATATTCTTCATATTTATCCATAATAAGTGAAGGCGTGCTTGGCTCTTTAAATAAGTATTTTGTAAGATACGACCCCGATTTTTCAAAGGCCGAAGAAAAGCTTATTAAAAAAGAAGCGGATTTAAGCTTACTCAAAGCAGAGTTTTTGGACGAAACTAAGGGTGCAGACGAGAATCTTTTAAAGAATTTAAGAGAAAGAATTTCTTTTAAGTATCCATATGAAGCTCTGTCAAGGCTCTATACAAAAACTACTGTTTCAAAATTAAAGGCAGAGCCTGAAATGCCTGAAGATAATGAATCTAAGCAAGAGTTTGTTTTAGAAGAGGAAGAGTACGTTCCTATCTTTGCGGGGGGCAAAGAAGACGTAAAGGGAACCGCAAGAGGTACGGCATATCATAAGCTTTTAAAGCTTTTAGACTTTTCAAAGTTTTCGGATGGCCCTATGTCAAAGGAAGAAATAAGGAAAGAACTCTTAAAACAGTTTAAGAGCCTTAATGAAAGAAACAAGATGCCAAAAGAAGAGACGGATCTTGTGTTTATGGGTAAGATAGTTTCTTTCTTTGAATCTAACTTAGCTAAAGAAATGATAAAGGCATCGAAAGAAGAAAAGCTTTTTAGAGAGCAGCCCTTTGTGATAGGAGTGGATGCTTCTTCAATTGATGAGACCTTCCCTAAGGGGGAGACGATTTTAGTGCAGGGTGTCATCGATGCTTATTATATTTTAGGGGATAATCTTGTAATCCTGGACTATAAGACAGACAAGGTTGACTCCAAGGAAGAGCTTATAGTGCGCTACAAAAAGCAGCTTGAGTACTATGCTAAGGCACTTGAACAAATTACCGGGCTTAAAGCTTCGCGATTATATATCTATTCTTTTGGACTTTCAGAGGCTTTTATGATAGACTAAATGGTAGTTTGTTGGAGGACTTATGGGAAAGAAGGTAGGAATTATTCTCGAGGGCGGTGCCATGCGAAGCATCTTTACCGCCGGTGTAATGGATTTTTTTCTTGATAAGAATATAGATATAAAGAACATAATCGCCATTTCCGCAGGGGCCTATGCCGGCATGAACTATGTGTCGGGGCAAAGGGGAAGGGTGCTTGAGTCTGTTGTTAAGCCAATGGAGCATCTTAGACTTTTAGGCCTTCCCGTGTTTTTAAAGACAGGCGAATTTTTTAACATGGACCTTTTGTTTGATAAGATTCCAAAAGGCGATTGCCCCTTTGATTTTGAAAGCTTTAAAAAATCAGACAAGCGTTTTATCACAAGCACAATCGATTGTAATGCCGGGGTTCCTAAGTACTTTGACACTTTTAACGATTTTGATGAATTTTTACACATAATAAGGGTGGCAAATTCCCTCCCGCTTTTATCTAAGGTAGGCTACATTGACGGCGTTCCCATGATGGACGGAGGAATGTATGATGCCATTCCCTTAGAAAAAGCAAAAGAAGAAAAATGGGATAAGATTATAGTTGTTTTTACCCGTGAAAAGGCCTACAGAAAAGGCCCTAACGGAGACATTTACAACTCTAAGCCCGTAAAGGTTTTGTATCATAAGTATAAGGGCCTTTTAAAGGCAATCGACGGAAGGCCTGATAGATACAATAGCTCCATAGAAGAGCTTGAAGCCCTTGAAAAAGAGGGAAAGGCTTTTGTATTAAGACCTGAAGGCGTGAAACTTACAAACAACGAATCTGACCCTAAGAAACTTACCGAGTATTATAACGTGGGCTATGAAACCGCAAAATCAAGGTATGATGAACTTATAGAGTTTTTAAAAGATTAAAGTCAGAGTCAAAACTCTGATTTTTTTCTTGCAATTAATTAATTTTTGTAATTAAATTTAGTAGTATAATATGCATTAAATATGTATGGAGGAAGAACCATGGGAAAAACATTGATACCTGAAGGGTATGAGCCAAAGCTTGATCTTCATGACACCCAGGTGGCCATTAAAACGGTCAAGGATGCATTTCAATCACTTTTGGCAGAAAGATTAAATTTATTAAGGGTTTCCGCTCCGCTTTTTGTGGACCCCGGACAGGGACTCAATGATAATTTGAATGGTGTCGAACGTCCTGTAGTTTTCGGTATTAAAGAGCAAGGTGAAAAGGAAGCCGAAATTGTACATTCTCTTGCAAAGTGGAAGCGCTACGCTTTAAAGAAATATGGCTTTAAGCACGGCGAAGGTTTATACACCGACATGAACGCCATCAGACGTGACGAAGAAACCGACAACGTTCACTCCATATTTGTGGACCAGTGGGACTGGGAAAAGATTATCTACAAAGAGCAAAGAAACTTCGACACATTAAAAGAAGTTGTTAACGACGTATACAAGGTTTTAAGAAAGACAGAAAAATATCTTTCAATCCAATACGATTACATAGAGGAAATCCTTCCTCACGACATATTCTTTATCACATCTCAGGAACTTTTAGACATGTTTCCTGAAAAGACACCCAAGGAACGTGAATACTACATCACAAAAGCCAAGGGTGCTGTCTGCATCATGCAGATCGGTGACGTCTTAGAAAACGGAGAACGCCACGACGGACGTGCTCCCGACTACGATGACTGGGCATTAAACGCAGACATCCTCGTTTACTACCCCGTCTTAGACATCGCTTTAGAATTATCTTCAATGGGTATCAGAGTTGACGCTAAGTCCTTAGAAGAGCAGCTTAAGAAAGCAGGCTGCGAAGATCGCGCCGAACTTCCTTTCCAGCGCGCCATCTTAAACGATGAGCTTCCTTACACAATCGGTGGCGGTATCGGCCAATCCCGAATTTGTATGTTCTTCTTGCGTAAAGCACACATTGGCGAAGTCCAGTGTTCGCTCTGGCCCGAAGAAACCGTCAAGTTACTGGAAGAACACAATATTCCGTTGTTGTAATAAAAAACGGCCCGCGAGGCCGTTTTTTTATTTCTGTGATTGAAGGTGGATCTTGACTAAGTCAAAGTAATAGTTTTCGCGATTGACAGAGAGAAGATCATTAATTTCATTGTAGAGACTCTCATCGTCACTTATAAGGGCTACAAAGTCGGGGTTGTAGCGGGTGCCGGCGCCTTCTTTGAGTTCTTCTAGGACATCTTGGAAGGTTTTCTTTTTTGCGTAGTTGCGGCCGTAAAAGTCGGTGCCTGCATCAAGGGAGTCGCATATTGAGATAATGTCTATGATGCTTTTGACTTTTGATGTGGAGGTGTCGTACTTTTCTGGGTAACCGGAGGAGCCGTCATACCACTTGTGATGGCCTAGGATTACGTCGTGATAGGCGTCGAATTCTTCGTCCACAGAGTCGGCTCCGATACCGGGGTGCCTCTTTATAAGGGTGAACTCGTCATCCGTAAGAGGGCGGTATTGCGTGTTTATTATCTGAGTGATTCGGTTCTTTCCGATATCATGGAAAAGAGCACACTTTCTAACATAGTTTAAGATTTGGCCGTCTGTCATGGAGAGTAAATAGGATCCTAAGAGATTTCTGTTTTTTTCAAGCACACTCTTAGTAAGCATGGTTGCAAGCTTTGCCACCATGTATGAATGAAAGAAGGTCTGAATCTGGCGCTTTAAGATAACATTTATAAGCGCTTTTTCTTTTTGCCCTACATTTTCTAAAAGATTTAATGTTTTAAAACACCAGTCAGTCATGCAGAGGTTAACCTGGGCTGTGTGATAGGTGTTACCGACTTTGTTAAAGTATTCGTTTTCCCCCTCAATTAAAATTCTTGTAAAGCTTAATCTTAAGTCTTCGGAAACCTTTGGATTTTTAAGCCAGTCAAAAATAAGAGATTCACAAAGCCTTGTCTGAGAAAAGAACTCGTTGCAAAGTGCGGGGCCTTCTTGTGATAAGTGAAGAAGGTTCTTTTCTTTCCTTAAGCGGTAATATGCCATTAAATATTCAACGGCATCCGTGTATGTGCAGCGCCTTTCCAAAACCAATGCTCTGTAGTTTGCAAGCAAGGTTTCGGAAGAAATGTTCATTTCATTTTGCAAAGTGTTACATTCTTCGTGATACACAAGGCGCGCAAGCTTACAGAATTCGCGGATGGTTTCATCTTTAGCTTCTGCTATCAGAGCCTCATGAATAAGAAGGCTTTTTTTGCAATTAAAGATGGTTTCTTTTAGCTCATTATTGTCGGAATCAATGCCCTGAACCTTTGAAGATTCATAAAAATCCACTGCCTCGTTTAAAAAGGTTAGGGCCTTATCGACAGAAATAACGTTTAAAGCGGGCATGTGGGTGATTATATTTAGATATGCCCTAAAGAATGTCCTTCTTACCTTAAAATCTTCAAATGAAGCATACTTATCCCTGTGGGCGATGATTTTTAAAAAGGTATCGTAGGCTACCTTAGCGTATTCCTTTGAGCCCATTTTGCAGGCAATTACGGCCTCGAGGCCAAGTCGCTCATAGAGCCTAAGAAGCCGTTCTAAGTCGCTTCTTTCTTTAAAATAATCTATTAAGGCATTGCAAAAACCGACGGCGTAGAAGGCGTCGTCGTAGACTGAAATGTCAAGATTCATGAATTCATCGAAAATGGCAATGGCTGAATCAAGGTCAAGCTCAAGCTTACCCGAAAAGTATAGGTCAAAATATCCGCCGATACGTGTGTTGTCTACGTATGCTTCGCGTATTGCGTTTGAGCGAGCCATGTAGCCCATTATCCATGAGTTTCGATCTTTTTCGGTGTAGATAAATTCGCCGAAGGCATTCACTTTGTTGACATGGGTTTTATAAGTTTTAAAAAACTCTTTGATAACCTCGGGGGTTAACTCAATGATATTTTCCGCCATATAAACTCCCACTTTACAAAACTTAGAGAGAGTTTACCACCGAGTAATTAAAAAATTGTTTAAATTAAGAGCACAAAAAAGGCGATAAAAACAAGAAAACTGACAATTCTGACACCAAATTGGACCCATATGACAGAATTGTGAAAGCGGTTTCAAAAATTTTGTAAGATTTGTATATTCATATTTAGTTTCCATTCATGTAAACTCTTACACAGTAGAAGGGCTTTTGAGGAAAAGGTTGATAGGTTTTGGCATAGGAGGTATATATGCAGGCAAAAATCAGTTTAACACCCTCAATGGTAAAAGAATTTGTTAATGTTGCATCTGCTTGTGATTTTGATATCGATATTGCAAGCTACAACCGCTACTGTGTTGATGCAAAATCAATTGTAGGCGTATATGGCCTTGATTTGACAAGTGTGCTTACAGTTACATACGATGGCTACAATCCCGATTTTGAACAGTATTTAAAAGCGCATTCAATGGCTTGTTAGAATAGTGGCATTAATAGATTGACTCCCAAACTTATGTTTGCTAAGATTGAACATAAGAAAGGGAGTTTTTTTCATTTCATGATTAATGTCCGCATAAGTGTCCGTAACTTAATAGAATTCATATTAAGAGAAGGCGATATTGACAATCGCTTCGGCACTTTCTCAGAGGACGCAATGGCAGAGGGGGCGCGCATTCACAGGATGCTTCAAAAGCGTGCGGGCTCCGATTATAGCCCTGAAGTGGAGCTTGCCTTTTCTTACGTCGAAGATGACGTGGAAATATCTGTCGAAGGTAGAGCCGACGGAATAATAAGGAATGTTAACGGCGTAACTGTTGATGAAATAAAGACTTCCTACGCCGACATAATGCAATATAAAGAATCTAAGCCTTTGCATCTTGCACAGGCAAAATTCTACGCTTACATGATAGCCGAAAAAGAGGATTTACCGGCCGTCAATGTGCGTCTTTCATACGTTAATATCGATACGGAAGAAATCAAATACTTTAACTACACATTTTTAAAAGAAGAGCTTCTTTCATTTACATCATCAGTGCTTCATGAGTACGTAAAATGGGCCAGGCTTGAAGCTTCTTTAAAAGAAGAAAGAAACAAAAGCATTAAGGGCCTTCCTTTCCCCTTTGAATACAGACGCGGTCAGGATGAGCTTGTGCGCCAGGTCTATTACACTATTTTCCATAAAAAGAAATTGTTTCTTCAAGCTCCCACGGGAGTAGGTAAAACCATTTCCACCATGTACCCGGCCATTCAGGCCTTGGGGCAGGAAATGAGTGAAAAAATCTTTTATTTAACGGCCAAAACCATCACAAGAACCGTTGCCATGAACGCGGTTGAAGCCATGAAAAAGGACGGCTTAAAGGTTAAAAGCGTTATAATCACGGCCAAAGAAAAGATTTGCCCTTTAGAAAAAACTGATTGTAATCCCGAAAGCTGCCCCTACGCTAAGGGCCATTTTGACAGGATAAATGACTGTATATATAAGCTTGTTACAACCGAATCCACAATAGACTCAGAGACTGTATTAAGGTACGCGGAAGAGTATAAGGTTTGCCCCTTTGAGTTAAGCCTTGATGTAAGCCTATTTTGCGACGTAATTATCGGAGACTACAATTACGCCTTTGACCCTCATGCAAAGCTTCAAAGGTTCTTTTCCGATGAAACAAAAAGCGGAAAATATATTTTCTTAATAGACGAAGCTCACAACCTTGTGGACAGAGCAAGAGAAATGTACTCTGCCACTATGACTAAAGAAACCTTCATAGAAATGAGTAAGCTTACAAAGGTTGAGCTTCCAAACATGTCTAAAAAGTTTGATAAGTGTAATAAAGAGCTTTTAAGCCTAAAGCATCAATGCGAAAACTATCTTTTAGATCCCTTGATAGGAGACTTTACAGCTTCTTTAATAAGGCTTTATTCAGACATCGAAAGGTTTTTAAAAAGCGAGAGAAAGCCCGGGCATAAAAGCAAAGTTTCAAAGGAAGTAAAAGAAGCTGTACTTGAATTTTATTTTGAAATCGGACATTTTCTTGAAATGTATGAGCTTGCTGATGAAAAGTACAGAATCTATGCTTACTACGAAGAAAACGGTTCTTTTTCTTTAAGGCTATTTTGCGTAGATCCTTCCACAAATCTTTCGGAATGTATGAAAAAAGCAAGAGCCTGTGTCTTATTTAGCGCAACACTTTTGCCTATTCAATATTATAAAAGCCTTCTTGCCGGCACCAAAGAAGACTATGAAGTGTACGCAGAGTCTGTGTTTAACTCTCACAAAAAGGGACTGTTTTTGGCAAGCGATGTAACAAGTAAATATAAAAGGCGCTCTAAGGATGAGTATGCCCGCATTGCTTCTTATATCCATGAGGCCATAAGCGCAAAGCCCGGAAATTATATGGTTTTCTTTCCTTCATATCAATTCTTGGAAGATGTGTTTTATGCCTACGAAGATGAATTTGACGTGGATGAAGTTGAATTTGTGGTGCAAAGAAGCAACATGACGGAAGAAGAGAAGGAGCTTTTTTTATCTAAGTTTAAAAAAGAAGAAGCCCCTGAGGATGTGTTTTCTTTAATTGATGCAGACATTGAAATAGAAGAAGAAAAGACACTTCTTGGATTTTGCGTGCTTGGAGGCATCTTTTCAGAAGGCATAGACTTAACGGATGAAAGTTTAATTGGGGTAATCGTGGTTGGAACGGGGCTTCCCCAGGTGTGTCTTGAGCGAGAGATTATGAAAGACTATTTTGACAGCGCCGATTCCGATGGATTTGACTTTGCCTATAAGTATCCCGGCATGAACAGAGTGCTTCAGGCAGCGGGCAGAGTGATTAGAACAGAAAATGATATAGGAATAGTGGTACTATTAGATGAGAGATTTCTGCAAACTTCATACAAAAGGCTCTTTCCTAAGGAATGGAGCGACTTTGACGTTATAGATATAGGCGATACTATGGCTAAGATAGAGAAGTTCTGGGATGAATGGTACTAATTTTACAAAAATATCAGACTTTTAAGAATAATCTCCTTACTTCATTATTTGAATTGATAATTCAATCCCAAGTGCTATAATTTACTTGTAGCAAAAAACTAAATAATTGGGAGGTGAAGTAATGATTAGTTTCTTCATATGTTTGGCGGTCCTTATTGGTGGTTACTTCCTTTACGGAAAATTTGTTTCAAAAGTTTACGGACCCGATGACAGACAGACTCCCGCCGTTAGAATAAACGACGGAGTGGACTTTGTGGTTATGCCCAGGTGGAAGCTCTTTTTGATCCAGCTTCTTAACATTGCGGGTTTGGGACCTATTTACGGAGCCCTTGCAGGTGCTCAGTGGGGACCTTCGGTATTCTTATGGATTACGCTTGGCACCATTTTAGCAGGTGCGGTTCACGACTTTTCCGTGGGCTTTATGAGTATGCGTCATGACGGAGCTTCTGTTTCAGAGCTTACGGGAACGTATCTTGGAATCTTTATGAAGCAGGTTATGAGAGTGTTTAGCGTAGTTTTGCTTGTAATGGTAGGTACCGTTTTTGCGGTTGGTCCCGCAGGCCTTATCGCTATGCTTATAGGTAAAGGTGGCACCACAGGAATCCTTACAAACAACTATTTCTGGCTTGCAATCATTTTGGTTTATTACTTTATTGCAACCTTTGTTCCGATTGATAAGATTATCGGTAAGCTTTATCCGGTATTTGGTATTTGCTTAATCGTTATGGCAGTAGGCGTTGGAATCGGTATTTTCACTCACGGATTTTCAATCCCCGAAATCACCCTTCATTCTTTAAACCCTGCAGGAGATAAATCTCCCATTTGGCCCATGATGTTTGTATCTGTTGCATGTGGTGCGATTTCAGGTTTCCATGCCACACAGTCACCTTTGATGGCTCGTTGCTGTAAATCCGAAAAAGAATCACACTTCGTATTTTACGGAGCAATGGTTTGCGAAGGTATCATCGCCCTTGTTTGGGCAGCAGCAGGATGCGCTGTATACGAAAAGACAGGCGGTCTTATGACAGGCCTTTCAGAGATGATGTCATCCGCAGGCCAGGCAGGAACCGTTTACGATATCTGCACAAAGACAATGGGCGGCTTTGGTATTGTGCTTGCAATGCTTGGCGTTATAGCTTGCCCCATTACATCAGGCGATACGGCTTTCCGTTCGGCTCGTTTGGTAATTGCAGACTGGTTTAAGATTGACCAGAAACCTCTCCTTAAGCGCCTTTACCTTTGCGTTCCGCTTCTTTTGGCAGGCGCAATCATTTCTCAGCTTAACTATAACGTAGTATGGAGATACTTTAGCTGGTCAAACCAGACACTCGCTATGATCGCTCTTTGGACAGCTTCCATGTTCCTTTACAAGAATAAAAAGAGCTACATCATCACGGTTATCCCCGCAACCTTTATGTCTGCGGTATCAGTAACCTATTTCTTCTGTGCTCCGGAATGCTTACACTTATCAACTGCAATCGCTTATCCTATAGGCCTTGCATGTGCCCTTGCATTCTTGATCCTATTCTTGGTAAAGACAGCATTTAAGAAAGAAAAAGCATAAAGCAAATTTAAGGGGCCGTACAGTAATGTACGGCCCTTTTTGGGTGTGAGCATATAATAAACTGTCGCTCTAATTAGAGCTAATGTGCGAATAGGTAAGAGGTTTTACCTTCCTGTTTTTACTTTTTTATTATATAATTACGAAAAAGTTATATACGGGGTTACTATGGATTATAAAATTTTTTTTGCGGCAAATGGTATTTCTTACACGGAAGGACTTTCCCAAAATGAATTTGATGAAATAGAGACAATATATGGGTTTAGTTTTCCCTGCGAGTTGAGAAGTATGTTGAGCCAAGTGATACCGACTTCAAAAGGTTTTATTAATTGGAGAGATTTCTCAGACGATAATATTAATCGAATTAAGCGTCTTATAGAGGAACCGGGTATCTGTGTACTTGATCGGATTTCAGATATAGAGTGGAATGAGGAATGGGGTGCAGAGCCCGCCACACAAGAACAAAAAGAAAATGTTATTCAAAAGAATCTGTCAGTTGCTCCAAAACTGGTTCCGGTTTTCTTCCACAGATATATACCTGCGGTGGAAGGCGATAGGGTTCCAATTATATCAATTAGTGGTTTAGATATGATATATTACGGGGAAACATTGGACGAATATTTAGTGAGAGAGTTTCGGAAAAGTGAGGCTAAACCGATATGCTTTAAGAATGTTAAAAAGGTTCCGTTCTGGTCGTATTTTGTAGAAGAAGGATATTGATTATATTCATACTGATGCCGAACGGATACTATTGGGAATAAATGGGAATAGAGAATTATGAGTAAAAAGAAATATGTAGCTGTTATGACTATTTGTGCCGTACTTCTGCTGTTAATCAACATTGGGGTAAAGGGATGGGACCTTCGCGAATTTCAACTTGACAGTTTTTTGCTTAAAATGCTATTATAATATTGACTTGGGCGAAAGCTCTTTGGGTCACCGCAGACGGGAAGAATTTCCCGTCATTTTTTTTGGAGGGTTATGAAAGAATTAAGCGTTTTTATAGATGAATCCGGCGATTTTGGCGAATTAAAAGATCGGCCGGCATATTATCTTGTTTCAATGGTTTTTCACGATCAGAAATACAACATAGATAATGAGGTAACTCAACTAGAGCAAAGTCTTTCTCAGTCAGGAACAGGGATAGAGTATATTCATACCGGTCCTGTTATTAGACGAGAAGATATTTTTAAAAACTTGTCATTAGATGATCGAAGAAAACTTATTTATAAGATTTTGAATTTTTACAACAAGTGTGTGATTAAGCATCACACAGTTGTAGTTAATAGAAAGGAAGCTCCTAATAAAATTTCATTATCTGGAAGGTTGGCAAAAGAAATCAGTAATGTGATAAGGGCTTATTCGGATTACTTTTATCAATTTGATAAAGTAATAGTTTATTATGATAATGGTCAGACTGAATTAAGTTCTGTACTAAATGCAGTATTTTCAATTTTGTTAAATAATGTTGAATTCCGTAAAGCTGAACCTCAGAAATATCGATTGCTTCAAATTGCCGACTTTGTATGTTCGCTAGAACTATTAAAAATAAAGCAGGGCGAAAAGCGACTTAGCAAATCTGAAAAGTTATTCTTTTATAAGCCACAGGAATTAAAGAAGACTTTCTTTAAGAGCATAGAAAAAAAGAGACTATAATTGTATATAGACTCGTAAAAAGGAATCCTACTTGACATATGTCAGAAGGGGTAAACTAAAGGCATCGGAGTTATCCGATGCCTTCGGGCTTTTATTTTATCTTACCGGCTTATTTCTTAAAGCCTTCTTTACATATTTCTTTTTATACATCTCGTGGTCGGCATCATCGATAAGCGCATTTAATTCTTCCGGAGCACTTAGTGTAGTGATGCAATATCCGATGGAAGCTTCCAAAGGATAAGGCTTATTGCTTGTCTCATTATACTTTTGCATGCCGGCTTCGATTCTTGCCACACAGTTTTCGGCGGCTTCATCGTCGTATCCTGCAGCCATTAACACAAATTCATCTCCGCCGTAACGCATCATGACTTCGCCGTGGCGCTTGGTATCTTTTAATATCTCAGAAATAGTCTTAATCAAGGCATCGCCTTCATCGTGACCGTAGGCATCGTTAACCTCTTTAAGTCCGTCCACATCCATAAAGATTACGCAGACAGGAATCTTGTTTTTGATGGCCTCTGTGATGATGGGCTCTGAAAGTTTAAAGAAACCTGCTCGGTTGTAGATACCTGTCAAAGTATCGTATATCCACATGCGGTCTAAAGCTGCAATCATCTGCTCCATAACGGTACGCTTTCTTGAATTTTCCAAAGCATTACTTGTGATGGTGCACCAGTTGGGGAAGAAGTCGTTTCTTATAAGCTCTCCCGAGGTACCAAGGATTGCATATCCAAAGTTTCTGTTCATGTAGTGAATGGGGAGGAAATAGTAGGTTCCTCCGGGCTTTCCGCCGTTTGCAGCGGGAGGGAAGAGGTTCTTCTTTTCAAAGTATTCTCTTTCCGCATTCTCGGGAGATACTCCGTTTAAAATAGCTACGTTACAAATAAGCTCATCGGAATAATCTTCCTGATTGTCTCTGTCTATAAGCATCAATGCTTTTGCATAGTCTGAATAATCAATCAAAACATCGGGACGCACGTTCATGCAAAGGTATAATTCGTCTGCCTTTAAACGGCATCCGTACTCTGTAAGCTCATCAAGGAGTGCGTAATAATCGCGCCTTCCCATAAGGTCTGCGGTCATTCTCTTAACGGTCTGAGTAAGCTCTGACTGCATGTATCTGTCGATTGCAAGAGCGTTTGTGGTGGTCATATCGTTTTTGTTTTCATCGATTCCCTTACATCCGCAGGTTTCGCCTATGTATAAAGAAATGGGAAGAGTCAAAGTCTCGCCCGCATGGTGCTCTGAAAACTCGTGAAGAGTGTTTATTGAGTTAACGCCCTTTTGGTATTGCTGCCTCTTTGCTGTTGTAAGACGTGGCGTGTAAACCCTTGATACAGAGTCAAAATCAATACCGGTTACTTTTATTTCACGAGGAATCTTTATTCCTCTTCTTTTAAGCTCTACCACCAATCCGATTGCCATTTCATCGTTACAGCAGACGATGGCGTCGGGATAGGTTTCTTCTAAATTAAGAAAATAGTCGGCTGCCTCTACACCGCTTGAATATTCGAAGTTTCCGTCGATTCGCCAGGTGTCTTTAAACTCTAAGTCCGCATTTTTAAGCGCGGTTTTAAAGCCTTCGAATCGAAGGGAGGTATCGGAGCTTGCGGTTTGACCGCCAAGGAAGTAAATCTTCTTACAATCATGCACTTCGATTAAGTGCTTTGTAACTTCTTCCATGAGGCCACGCTCATCGCTCATTATGTTTACAAATTCGGGGGTGTAAGAATCCACACAAACGCAAGGAGTGCCTGCGCTTAATATGCGATTCACAAGACAAGCTTCGGCTTCGTAGTTTTGGAAGGTATTTCTTACAAACACCACGCCGTCAAACTTGGATAAATCGGGAAGATCGAATATGGAGTATTCACCTTTTCCATACTTATCGGTTCCCACTATATTTACATGGCAACAAAAGACTGAGCAGATATCTCCCCAGTCTCGAATTCGTCTTTCTATTCCTTTCATAAATGCCTTTTGGCTGTCAAAAACCAAACTGCATATGAGTACGGCTATTCTCATTTAGCAATTCCCCAACTTTCACGTACTCCCATAACAGATAGCACTCCCCAGTGCTTGTTTCATTCTATCATACTTATGGAAATAAAAAAACGCTTTTGGTCAATCTTTCTAAAGTTTTTTTCATAAATGTAAAACTTCGGTGAAATTTATCGCTAATTAATTGACTTTATTTTTATAAGAAAATAGAATTTTCCTGTATAGCGTTAAGGAGATTGTTTTATGAAAAGATACGGAAAATACATAAAACCGTACTTATCAGCCTTTATAATCGGCCCCATTTTGATGGTGGTGGAAGTGCTTGGAGAAATCATGCTTCCAAAGTTTATGGCTTCGATTATAAATGAAGGTGTGGTGCCACACTCTACCGCTGTTATCGTAAAGTATGGTTTACTCATGATTTTAACCGCCGCAATAATGTTTATAGGCGGTACGGGAGGCGCATATTTTGGAGCAAAGGCTTCCATCAATTTTGCAGCCGACTTAAGAAAAGATGCCTTTGCAAATGTCCAAAAGTTTTCTTTTAACAATATCGACAAATTCAGCACAGGTTCAATCGTAACAAGGCTTACAAACGATATTACGCAAGTGCAAAACATGATTAACATGATGCTTAGAATGATGCTTAGAGCGCCGGGAATGCTTATTGGTGCTTTAATTATGGCGTTTATCATGAATGCCCGTCTTGCGGCAGTTGTACTTGCAATCATGCCTTTACTTATAGGCACCATAATCGTGGTTATAAAGTTTGCCTTTCCAAGATTCCAGGCTTTGCAGACTAAGATTGATAAGCTTAACTCTACAGTCAGAGAGAGCGTTACAAACGTAAGAGTCATTAAGTCATTTGTCCGCGGAGACTTTGAACAGGAAAAGTTTGAAAAGGCAAACGGTGATTTAAAAGAAACCTCCTTAAAGGCCTTTAAGGTAATCATTACCGCCATGCCTTTGATGGCTTTCTTTATGAACGCCACCACTCTTTTGGTTGTGTGGTTTGGAGGAAAGCAGATAATCGTTGGCGATATGCCTGTTGGTGACTTAACCGCATTTATAACATACATCACTCAGATTTTAACTTCACTTTTAATGTCATCAATGATGATTTTACAAAGCTCAAGAGCTATTGCTTCCGCAAAGCGTATTAACGAAGTTATCGATACAAAGACTGATATTTCGGATGATGATGCATTGTATCCTGACAGAGTGGTTTCTTCGGGAAGCGTTGAATTTAAAGATGTAACATTCAGATACTATAAGCACTCAGGCGAACCTGTTTTAAACAGCGTTAACTTAAAGATTGAATCGGGAGAAACAGTCGGAATCATAGGTTCCACAGGTTCCGGAAAGACCACGCTTGTTTCTTTGATTGCACGTCTTTACGATCCCGATGCAGGTGAAGTTCTTGTTGACGGCGTAAACGTAAAGGATTATTCCCTTTATAACTTAAGAGAAGCCGTATCCATGGTGCTTCAAAAGAACGTGCTTTTTTCAGGTTCCATCTTAGAAAACTTAAGATGGGGTAAAGAAGAAGCTACGGATGAAGAAATCAGGGAAGTAGCTAAAATAGCTGAAGCGGACGGCTTTGTGACAGGCTTTAAAGAAGGATACGAAACAGACTTAGGTCAGGGAGGTGTAAACGTATCCGGCGGCCAGAAGCAAAGACTTTGTATTGCAAGAGCCCTTTTAAAGGATCCTAAAATTTTAATTTTGGATGACTCAACTTCCGCCGTTGATACAGCAACAGAAAGAAACATCAGAAGCAAACTTTCAAAGACAAACAAAGATACCACGAAGATTATTATTGCTCAAAGAATTTCTTCTGTTATCGATGCCGATAAAATCGTGGTGCTTGACGATGGCCAAATCGTGGGCCTTGGTACACACGATGAGCTTATGAATTCATGCGAGGCATATAAGGAAATCTACTACTCGCAGATGGATAAGGAGGTGATGGCTAATGGATGAAAAGACATTTGCTCGCCTCGAAGCTAAGTATAAAAAGAAAAATGAAGAATACTTAAAGGCAATGGATGCACCGGGGGCTGCCATGAAAAAAGGCCCCGGAATGGGAGGCCCCGGAAGAAGGGCTGCCATGGGTAAAGGCTCTAAGCCTAAGAATGCAAAAGGCATTTTAAAAAGAATCTTTTCATACATCGGAAAAGATACCTGGAAGCTTTTTGTTGTTATAGTGCTTGTGCTTCTTAGCGCAGGCTTAAGCCTTGCAGGTTCTTACATTTTAAGACCTATTGTTAACTCTTTAACCGAAGGAAATGCGACAATTCAAAGCCTTGCAATGGGCATACTTAAAATGGGTATCATTTACCTTACAGCCGTAGCCACTCAGTATTTCTACGCACGCATCATGGTAAATGTTTCTCAAAGTGCTCTTGCGGCAATTAGAAATGACTTGTCAAGGAAGGTAGGTAAGCTACCTCTTAACTATTACGACACCCATGAAACAGGCGATATCATGAGCCGTTTTTCAAACGACGTAGATGCTTTGGGAAATATGCTTGGAAACACTATAGTTTCTTTGGTATCAGGTGTTGTAACACTCTTTGGCACACTTGCCTTGATGCTTTACACTAACTGGATACTTACAGTCGTAACCTTGGTGCTTGCACCTGTTATGGCTCTTGCCGCAGGCGCAGTTGCAAAGAAATCAAGAAAGTATTACAGAAAACAGCAGGCAGCCCTTGGTGCCTTAAACGGTTATATAGAAGAAACCGTTTCGGGTCAAAAGGTTGTTAAAGTATTTAACCATGAGAAAGCTGCCATCGATGAATTTGATTACTTAAACAAGGATCTTCGCGATAAGCAGTTGTTCGCCCAGTTCTTTGGAGGCATCATGGGACCTGTAATGAACAGTTTAAGTCAGGTTTCTTATGCCATGACCGCTATGGTGGGCGGCCTTTTATGCGTACTCAGAGGCTTTGATATCGGTGGCTTAACGATTTTTGTTAACTATTCAAGGCACTTTGCACGCCCCATAAATGAAATATCAATGCAGGTTACTGAAATCTTCTCAGCCCTTGCGGGTGCAGAAAGAGTGTTCCAGGTAATGGATACAGAGCCTGAAAAAGAAGATGCACCGGAAGCTATATCTGATGTAGCTATTGAAGGTCATGTAATTTTAGATGATGTAACCTTTAGCTATGTAGAAGGACAGGAAATCTTAAAGCATGTTTCTTTCTACGCAAAGCCCGGTCAAAAGATTGCACTTGTAGGTTCAACCGGTGCCGGAAAGACTACGGTTACAAATCTTTTAACAAGATTTTATGACATTGATTCAGGTAAGATTACAATCGATGGCGTAGACATAAAGGATTATAAGAGAGATTTCTTGCGTAAGAACATCGCCATGGTGCTTCAGGATACTCACCTTTTTGAAGGCACTGTAAGAGAAAATATCCGATACGGACGCCTTGATGCTACGGATGAAGAAGTGGTTGAAGCAGCCAAACTTGCAAGCGCTCATTCCTTTATCATGCGTCTTGAAGACGGATACGATACAGTGCTTGAAGGAGACGGCGCTAACTTAAGCCAGGGCCAAAGACAGCTACTTAATATAGCAAGAGCTGCGATTTCAAAGGCTCCCATTCTCATCCTCGATGAAGCCACATCATCGGTCGATACAAGAACGGAGCGCCACATCGAGCACGGTATGGACAGGCTTATGAAGGAACGTACCACAATCGTTATAGCCCACAGGCTTTCAACGGTTCGAAACGCTAACGCCATCATAGTGCTTGAACATGGTGAAATCATAGAGCGTGGTGACCACGAAGATTTGCTTAATCAAAAGGGAAGATACTACGAACTCTATACAGGAAAGAAAGAACTTGATTAAAATAAAAGCCCGAAGGCATCGCCTTCGGGCTTTTCTAATACGCTCTAGATATTCTTAAACTTCTTAACTTCATCCTGAAGTAATCCTGATATTGCAAGGTTTTCATCAGCTTCGGTTTTAATGTTTGTGATAGAGGATACAAGGTCTGTTGTATTTTCTGCAGCGGAAGTGATGGCCTTTGAACTTTCTTCCGTAGCGCTTGAGATGCTCTTAATGGAAGAGGTGATATCTGATACGGACTTATCAAGGGCGCTCATGCTTTCTTTGTATGCTTCAAAGATTCTGTCCATGTCTTCGGCATCTGAGTGATATTTATCGGCTACACCTTCGAAATTCTTATAATCTTCAACAACGTCTTTAGACATAAACTCCGTTAAGTCGTTTGCGCTCTTCATAAGGCTTTCAACAGCACTTATTACCTTATCGCTTATATCCTGAATCATGTTTGCTGTTGCCTGGCTGTTTCCGGCAAGCTTACTGATTTCTTCAGCAACTACAGCAAAGCCTCGGCCTGCGTCTCCCGCACGGGCAGCTTCGATTGAGGCATTTAAGGCAAGTAAGTTTGTCTGAGATGCAATTTCCAAAATGTCATCCGTAAGACCGCTTATTTCATTAACTCGCTTACTTTCTTCAATAGCTGCATCAAGCTCAGCCTTTCTTTCATCCACAAGCTTTAATACTTTTTCTTTTCTTGCATTGGCATCTGTTTTAACAACATTTGCCCTGTTTTTAATATCAAGCACGAGGTTAGAACCCTGAGCTGTTTTATCGCTCATGTCGGATACGGAAGCGTTAACTTCGCTTATGCCTTCACTAACCTGAAGGGTCATACTTGCGGCTTCCTGCATGCTGGCGGAAAGTTCTTCCATTACGGCGGAAAGTCCGGAAACGTCATCGTCTGATGCGGAAACGTTTTTACTCATGGTTTCAACGGAAGAAAGAAGCTTTGATGATTCTTCTCCGATTGTGTGCATGATTGATTGTAAGTTTGCAATAAACTCATTTATACCCTTTGAAAGAACACCGATTTCATCTTTAGTGGTGACATCAAGTCTTAAGGTTAAGTCACCTTCGTTGTTTTCAATGTCCTTAATGATGGTTTCAAGCTGGTCGCTTGCTCTCTTTGCGGGCTTACTTACGGTCTTTGTGATAAAGATTATTCCCACAGCCAAGGTAGCAAGGAATATAAGTGTCATTGCTATGCTAAAAATAATGCTTAAAGTGATGGTGGTGTTATACTTTGCACTGGCGGAAGCATTTGCGGCGCTTAGAGCATCAAAGAAAGCTTCACTTGAAGGCTCGCCCACCTCCGTTACAAGAGCCATGAAAGATTCACCAAGCATCTTGTTTGCGGCTTCTTTGTTACCGTTTTTGTATAAAGAAAGGCTTTGGTCCATCATGGTTGCCGCTTTTCCAAGAAAGCCGTCGTAGGCTTCGAATGCGGTTGTAAGCTTTGAGTCGTTGATCATAAGAACGCTTTTTCTAAGCTCGGTTCTATAGTTTGTAACGATACTCATGGAATTGTTGTATCCTGCGATGATTCCGTCGATAACTCCCGGAGGCGGATCCTGAATAAGAACGGTAAGGTTTGCGTTCTTTTGACAGATTTCAATATTTTTACCAATCTGAGCCGCAGCATATTCAGCCGGTATGAAGGCGTTGCTAAGTAGATTACCGGTTTGCTTTACACTGCTTGTGGTGTAGAAGGTGGCACCGATGTTTAGCACAAAAGCTAAAAACAATGCGCCTACCAAGACAAATATCTTTGTTCCTATTTTTTTCATGTAACCTCCAAAATATGCTATCCAAAAATAATACCCTTATACGAGATAAGCATATAAAGGATTATGAAAAAAATCAAGAGTTTGATTAGTAAACAAAATAAAAAATCCCCGGTGTTACGTAACACCGGGGAAAGTTGTTATTATTGTTCTTTTGCTGCCAACTGTGTTTCGTGCATTTTAAAGAAGTCAACTCTTGGCTCTAAGAACTTAAACTCATGATTTTCTTTATCCTCAAATAAATCAGTGAGAGTAGAGAAAATGTAATTCCAATCGTAAATCTTTTCACTTACGTTTAAGTATTCTCTAACCTTTTCACATCCCGAAGGAGCAATGGGATGTAAGAGAGCGGTTGCAACTCTGATTCCGTAGAATGCATCTGTCAAAACCTGAGCCTTTAAATCAAGGTTTCCTTCAGCGTCTGCTGTTCTCATGTTGTTTACAAGGCGCTTGTTTATGTTACGGATTAAAGTATCGAGTACGTAAGTAATCTTGTGGAACTGATGGTCGTACATGTTTTGTTCGTAAGTAAGGATTGATTCCTTGGCTTCTTCCAAAACGCTTTCGCTTACGGGCTTAACAGGAAGCTTTCCGTCAAAGTCCTTTTGAATGGTGTAAAAGCATGTACGAATAATCTTATTAAATACGTTTGTAAGTAAGTTACCGTCTTTAAGCACGGGATCCATACCGTTTTGCTCTTCCTTGGGAAGGTAAACCTGAGGATCGAAGCTTACGGATTTGTTGGCAAGGCCAAGGCTTAAGAAGTGCATTCTCATCTGTTCTGCAGTGTAGAATTCCAAAAGGTCCTTAGCCATAGGAGGCTTGATGGAGCCTGATGAAGAAGCCTTCTTATTCATAAATAAGATGTGGTTGTTGGGCACAAGGAATGTTTTCTTTAGTCCCATTGATTCCCACATTGCCTGCTGAGCGATTCCGTAGAAAGAAATGTTATCCTGTCCTATAAACTGATAAACAGTAGCATCGTCTGAGTTCCAGTATTTAAGCCATTCCTTATCGTCAAAGCCCTTGCTCTCAAGGTAAGTCTTTGTAAATGAAATGGGAGCCCATAAGGATTCGGGCCATACCCAGAAGGTTAAATCCTTTAAGCCTTCTTTTTCGGGGAAAGGAACGCCCCACTCGATGTTACCTGAAAGTCTGAAGGGAACCAAGGTCTTACCTGTACGGTAGTTGATTGAAAGTCCTTCAAGCACCTTTCTTGCGGCGTCTCTGTCATCAAGGTTTTTAAATACAAATGTGTATGAATTTTTGTTATCGTCTATAACTTCGTGACCGGGGAACTTTGCTCTTAAAGCATCCAAGTCTTCCACAAATTTCTTCTGAACATAAATGTAAGGGGGCTTTAAGAACTCTTCAATTGTTGTAAGCATGTACTTACGCGCGTTTGAGTTGTTTCTTAAATCATCCACATACTTTTGCATCATGTCGATGCAATCTTCAAGCTTGTAATACCAGTTTGTAACGTCCACAAGTTCAGGGGTTAAGCCTGATAAAGTGCTGTGAGGGTCGATAAGCTCTGTGGGCATGTACTGATGTCCCAAATCGCATTCGTCTGCGTAAGCTTTTTCTGACTGACAACCCTGGATGGGGCACTTACCTATTACCTGGCGGCCGTTAAGTAAGCACTTAAACTTAGGATCGTAGAACTGAGGTGTGCTTAACTTTTCAAGAGTGCCTGCTTCGTAAAGCTTTTCAAATACTTCTTTAGACACTTCTTTGTGAATCTCGCCTGCTCTTCCTAAAGCGGAAGCTCCGAAGAGATTTAAGCTTACTTCATATTTATCCAAAGTTTCTTTCTGTGAAACGTGGTTTCTTTTAACATAATCTTCGATGGTGCCGTCGAAAGTGCCTGCCTCTTTAGCCTTTCTGTAGCCTTCCAAAATGGGAGAGCCGTAGCAGTCTGTACCTGACACAAAGATAACGTTTTCTTCGCCGATTCTGTCTCTTAAAAATCTGGCAAAGGTGTCAGCGTGCACAAACACACCGCCTATATGACCGAAATGAAGTTCCTTGTTGCCGTAAGGCATTCCGGCTGTTACAACTGCGCGCTTAGGAAAAACCGGGCGCATTTTGGGTTCTTTAACGTATTCCATAATCAACCTCTTAAAATTTGTCTATTTCTATGCTATTTTAGTTTTTTTTTATTTTCGTGTCAATGAAGGAGACGCTTTTATTGTTGCATTTTCTAAGTAAACGTGCTATTATCCAAAAAAAGAAAAAGGTTATGATAAAGAGGAGTACGTATTGTAGGTCTTCAGAGAAAGCGTGGTTGGTGCAAACGCTCAGGCTCAAAATACGGAAGGTAGCTTTTGAACCGGAAGGGTGAAATTTAGTTCAGTAATCTTTCACGTGTGCGCACGTTACAGCGCCTGACTCTGATGGGAGTTATGAAGGTGTGCTTTGTGAAAAGCGCATAAACAAAGGTGGTACCACGATAATTCGTCCTTTGCCGAAGTAGTTCGGCAGAGGACTTTCTTTATTTATAAGAAAAATACTAAAGGAGAGAAGTTATGGCTAAAGAGTTAATGGCAAGAAGCGAAGCAAAGGAAGAATATACCTGGGATTTAACCCCCATGTATGCAAATGAAAAAGAATGGGAAAAAGAAGTTGAAGAAGTTAAAGAGCTTTCAAAGGTTGTAAGCTCATATGAAGGAAAGGTCACAAAGAGCGCAAAGGATTTACTTAGCGTACTCGATCATTTAAGTGTGCTTTCACAAAAGCTTGATAAGGCTTATCAGTACACCGCAAGACTTTTTGATGAAGATCAGGGAAACTCAAAGCATCAGTCAATGAATCAAAAGATGATGTCTTTGTGGGTGGATGTTTCGGGAAAGACCGCGTTTATCGACCCTGAAATCCTTGCAACGGATGATGAAACAATTTCTTCTTATATGAAGGAAGAAGAAGGCCTTAAGCTTTACGATAAATACATTAAGGAAATCAGAAGACTTAAAGACCATACACTTAGCGCCGAAGTAGAAAAGGTTGCAGCCATGACAGGTGAGATGGCTCAGGCTCCGAGCGAAATCTACGAAGCCTTTACAAACGTTGATATTACTTACCCTTCTATTAAAGACGAAAATGGTGAAGAAGTAAGAATCACAGACGGAAGATTTGTTCACTTGCTTGAATCTTCAGACAGAAGAGTAAGAAAAGATACCTTTGAAGCTTACTATTCTACCTATAAAAAGTACTTAAATACTATGGCTGCCACATATGCATCCGAAGTAAAGGCAAGAATCTTTAATTCAAAGCTTAGAGGATACTCTTCAAACTTGGAAGCCGCCGTTGATAAAAATAACGTATCCCCCACAGTTTATAAAAACCTGGTTGATAGCGTAAACAGAAACATTTCAAAGCTTCACAGATACGTTTCTTTAAGAAAGAAATGCTTAGGTGTTTCAGAGCTTCACATGTACGATATCTACACACCTATGATTAAAGATGCTGCTAAGGAAGTGCCTTATGAAGAAGCGCAGGAAACTATAAAGAAAGCACTTGCAGTTTTAGGCGATGATTACGTGGCATTACTTGATGAAGCTTTTAAGAATCGCTGGTGCGACGTTTATGAAAACAAGGGAAAGCGCGGAGGAGCATATTCAAGCTGTTCATACGGCACTCACCCTTACATGCTTTTAAACTACAACAATTCACTTGATGCGATGTTTACAACCGCTCACGAAATGGGCCACTCAATGCACTCCTGGTTTTCAAACCAGGCACAGCCCTTTATCTACAGCGATTACAAGATTTTTGTAGCGGAAGTTGCTTCCACATGTAATGAAATCTTACTTTTGGAATACCTACTTAAAAACTGCACCGACAAAAAGGAAAAGGCTTACCTTTTAAATCACTACCTTGATTCCTTTAAGGGAACGGTTTTCCGTCAGACTCAGTTTGCAGAGTTTGAAATGCTTACAAACGAAATGCAGGAAAAGGGCGAATCTTTAAACGCCGAGAACCTTTGTGCTTTGTACAAAGAAATCAATGAAAAGTATTACGGAAAAGACATGATTTCAGACGAAGAGATTTCTTATGAATGGGCACGTATTCCTCATTTTTATTACAATTTCTACGTATATCAGTATGCAACAAGCTTCTGCGCAGCAGTGGCAATTGCAGAAAGAATTTTAAAAGAAGGCGAACCCGCCGTTAAAGAATACAAAAAATTCTTATCAAGCGGATGCACAGATGCGCCTGTTGAGCTTTTAAAGATTGCGGGCGTAGACCTTACAACAGGTGCTCCCATTGATGCGGCACTTTCAAAAATGGGCGAAATCATTGATGAGCTCGAAGCTTTGGTTTAGGAGGATAAAATGAAGAAAGAACTTGAAAAAACCTACAATCCTCAGGGTATGGAGGATAGAATTTATCAGAACTGGTTGGATAAGAAGTATTTTCACGCTGAAGTAAACAGATCAAAGAAACCCTTCACCATCGTGATGCCTCCTCCGAATATCACAGGACAGCTTCACATGGGCCATGCCCTTGATAACACCATGCAGGATATCTTAACAAGATTTAAGAGAATGCAGGGCTTTGAGGCACTTTGGCAGCCCGGCACCGACCATGCTTCAATCGCGACTGAAGCAAAGGTTGTTGAGCAACTTAGAAAAGAAGGCATCGAAAAAGAAGATTTGGGCCGTGAAAAGTTCTTAGAGAGAGTATGGGACTGGAAGAAAGAATACGGCGGAAGAATCGTTTCTCAGTTAAAGAAACTTGGTTCTTCATGCGACTGGGACAGAGAACGCTTCACAATGGACGAAGGCTGCAACAAGGCAGTTACCGAAGTTTTCTGTAAGATGCATAAAAAAGGCTGGATTTACAAGGGCTCAAGAATCGTTAACTGGTGTCCCGTTTGCGGAACTTCCATTTCCGATGCGGAAGTTGAATACGAAGAACAGGCAGGCCATTTTTGGCACATTAAGTATCCCCTTGTAGATGAAAACGGACAGCCTTCAAAGACTGAGTTTTTGGAGTTTGCAACCACACGTCCCGAAACAATGCTTGGCGATACCGCAGTTGCAGTTAACCCTAACGATGAAAGATACACATATTTAAAGGGAAGAAAAGTATGGCTTCCTTTGGTAAATAAGGCTATTCCCGTAGTTGAAGATAATTACGTTGATATGGAATTCGGAACAGGTGTAGTTAAGATTACTCCCGCTCACGACCCTAACGACTTTGAAGTTGGTAAGCGTCACAACTTGCCTGAAATCAACATCTTAAACGACGATGCAACCATCAATTCAAACGGTGGAGAATATGAAGGTTTAGATAGATACGAAGCAAGAAAACGTATTGTTGAAGATCTTGATAAGTTAGGTTTGCTTGTTGAAATCGAAGACTATTCACATAACGTAGGTACATGTTACCGTTGCGGCACAACAGTTGAACCTATGATTAAAAAGCAGTGGTTTGTAAAGATGGATGAGCTTATTAAGCCCGCCGTTAACGCTGTAAAGACAGGGGATATCAAGCTTGTTCCCGAATCAATGGACAAGACCTACTATAACTGGACAGACAACATCCGTGACTGGTGTATTTCAAGACAGCTTTGGTGGGGACACAGAATTCCCGCTTATTACTGTGAAGAATGCGGCGAAATCGTTGTTGCAAAATCAATGCCCGAAAAGTGTCCTAAGTGCGGATGCACTCACTTTAAGCAGGATGAAGATACACTTGATACATGGTTTTCTTCAGCTTTGTGGCCTTTCTCAACCTTAGGATGGCCCGAGCAGACAGAAGACTTAAAATACTTCTATCCTACAGACGTACTCGTAACAGGTTACGACATCATTTTCTTCTGGGTTATCAGAATGATCTTCTCAGGATTTGAAAATATGGGAGAGAGACCTTTCAAGGCAGTATTGTTCCACGGACTTGTTCGTGACTCCCTTGGAAGAAAGATGAGTAAATCTTTAGGTAACGGTATTGATCCTTTGGAAATCATTGATAAGTACGGAGCAGATGCTTTGAGACTTACCCTTATTACAGGTAATGCACCCGGTAACGACATGCGTTTCTACAACGAACGTGTTGAAGCAAGCCGTAACTTTGCAAACAAGCTTTGGAATGCTTCAAGATTTATCATGATGAACATGCCTGATGGTGAAATTGCAGAGCCTTCAAAGGATGCTTTGGAAAGCGTTGATAAGTGGATTTTATCTAAGTGTAACTCTCTTATTAAAGAAGTTACCGACAACATGGAAAAGTACGAACTTGGTATTGCGGTTCAAAAGGTTTACGACTTTATCTGGGATGAATTCTGCGACTGGTACATTGAAATGGTTAAGCCTCGTCTTTACGCCGAAGGTAACAACGATTCAAAGAACGCCGCATTGTGGACATTAAAGACGGTTTGTATCAATGCATTAAAGCTTCTTCATCCTTACATGCCTTTTGTTACAGAAGAAATCTTTACAACCATTCAGGATAAGGAAGAATCCATTATGATTTCTTCTTGGCCCGAATACTCTAAAGACTATGCTTTTGAAAAAGAAGAAAAGGCAATCGAAACAATCAAAGAAGCCGTTCGTGCAATCAGAAACGTACGTACCAACATGAATGTTGCTCCTTCAAGAAAGGCTGAAGTATTTGTTGTAAGTAACAAGGCAGATGTAAGAGAAATCTTTGAAAGTGCAAACGTATACTTTAAGCCTTTGGCTTATGCTTCAAACGTATCTGTTCAGGCAGACAACGCAGGTATCGCAGATGACGCTGTTTCATGCGTAATCTCAGGCGCAACAATCTATATGCCTTTTGCAGAGCTTGTAGATATTTCGGCAGAAATTGAAAGACTCACAAAAGAAGAAGCGAGACTCCAAGGCGAAATCAAGCGTTCAAACGGTATGCTTTCAAATGAAAAGTTCATTGCCAAGGCTCCTGAAGCTAAGGTAAACGAAGAAAAAGAAAAGTTAAAGAAGTACGAAGAAATGTTAAAAGAAGTAACCGAAAGACTTGCTTCATTAAAGAAATAATTTGATTTGTTTGGGCAGGAGGCGTGACTGGTGTCACGCCTCTTTGTGTTTACAAATTCTAATCCTAAGGATACAATCGAAAGAAGAAGGGAAAACTGTGAGGGAAAAATGAGTACAATTGGGGAAAATATTAAAAAACTACGCATTAAGCAGAATCTCACACAAAAAGAACTTGCCGAGCATCTAAATGTTACTTCTTCAACCCTTTCACGCTGGGAGAATGGGAGCAGAATCCCATCTGAGGAGGACATAGATAATGTAGCAGAGTTTTTTTGCGTTTCTTATACGTCTATATGTCCGAAAGATACGATTTCTTTTCGTAAATCGCACGTTAAGGTAGCTATATGTGTATTAGTTTTCACATTGGTTGCTCTTGGCGGGGCGCTTGCATATCGCTATTATTCAAGATTTAATTATAAACTTATAAAGACAGAAGCGGGAATAAATAACTATGACGATTCCACATTGTTCTTCCATTATTTGTTGCCACCTCGATACACGGAAGAATCGTGGGATGATTTTTGCTTAAAATTGGAAACAAAATATTCCGACTTTAGTGATAGTGAATATGAGTCATATGTTTTTTATTTTTACGCAAATACAGATGATATAAGTAGCACTAATTTTGAGTTGGCTTATATGCTTAGACATGCTCAGGAAAGTGATTATCCGAGCGAGAATTAGGCTAAGCCATTTTACCAATGATGTCAACGAAGTTTCCACCAATGTCAATTGCCTTTCTGGTGAATGCATCCTATGATTTATTTATGAATGTTGATGTTATCTGACATTCAAATGAAATTTGTCGGGGGTCGGATACTTATGAAAAAGCTCGTACACAAAAACGTTAGCACCCACATTAAAAAGCTATCAATTCTTGCCAGCTTAATTGCTTTCATTTTGATAATGGTGGGTTGCGGAATGAAGGAGACACATCCATGTGATGAGATTGCTATTTCGGATAAGACGCTTCGTTTTGGTATGACAGAGGAAGAGGTAATCAGTGTGCTTGGCGAGCCAAATGTTTCCAAAGAGGAAGAAAACGGATCTGTTAAGCTGACTTACAGTGGGTTATCGGTCCTTGAATTTGACGCTGATACACTTGAATTATATATTCACGGAGACGATGCAGGAGACTCAGAAAACAAGCCAAAAGCAAGGGGCTTAGCTACGATATATGGTACATTTCCAAAAGCATATGAGGGTGGAGTGGACATAGGATTCAAAGCGGCGTATGGCGACTTTATCAAAGATGAAAACACCTTTTTATCAGAAGTGCCACAAGAAATAGATAATTTCTTTTCGTATGCGTATTATTGCGACGACTGGTCGCTCTCTACTTTGGATAATAGTTCTGCAAATGAAATAAAAGCACTCTATTCAGAGCTTCATCTTGGTTATTTGCCTGAAAATCCACACTTGGTTAGCTGGCAAATTTATGGGTCAAACGATAAGGATAACCCGGGATGTATTTTCCGCATAGATGGGGATTTGGCCGCAATATACAATAGATTTGTTAAGTAAAATAATGGAGAAAGCATCTGCCTTGGCAGGTGCTTTTTTATTATTGACAGGTAGCAAATCATAGTGTACTATAACTGTATGAACTGTACTAAGTGTGTTAGTACAGTTAGAGAGGGAGATAGTGTTATTCATACAGAAAGGAGAGAGTCTTGATTGAACTAAATTACAGAGACTCGCGTCCTATCTACGAGCAGATTAAGGATTGCATTAGAAAGCTGATAATATCAGGTGTGATGCCGCCGAATGAAAAGTTAGAGTCGGTGAGGAGCCTTGCAATCAAGCTTTCCATCAATCCGAATACGATTCAAAGGGCTTACAATGAGCTTGAAAACGAGGGATATGTTTATTCCATCCCCGGAAAAGGAAGCTTTGTGTGCCCGGCCGTAAGACAGGATGAAGAGAAGATTGTTAATCTTAAGGCTAAACTAAAAGAAATTGCCGGTGAATTAAAATTCATGGGCGTAAGCTATGAGGAGCTTGTTACTTTAATAAAGGGAGATTGATTATGATAGTAGTTAAAGATCTAGTTAAAACCTTTGATGGTTTTAGAGCGTTAGACGGCATTTCTTTAACTGTTCCGACAGGTTCGGTGTATGGGCTTGTGGGGCCAAACGGTGCCGGTAAATCAACGCTCTTAAGAAGCATCTTAGGCATTTACAAAGAAGACGGGGGGAGCATTACAATAGATAACATTCCGGCATGGGAAAATGAAGATGTTAAGGCGCGTCTTGCATCTATTCCGGATGACTGGTTCTTTTTCCTTAATTCTACAATTAAGGAAATGAAGGATTTTTACAAGGGAGTATACCCTAATTTCAGTGAGGAAAGGTATGAAAAGTTAAAAGAAGCCTTCCCTATCGATGAAAAGAAACAAATAAGACATTTATCAAAAGGTATGCAAAAGCAGGTGGCTTTCTGGCTTGCATTATCGACAATGCCTGACTACCTCATTTTGGATGAGCCTGTTGACGGTCTCGACCCTGTCATGAGACGCCAGGTATGGAGCCTTATGATGAATGATGTGGCAGAAAGAGGCACCACTGTTCTTGTTTCAAGCCACAATTTAAGAGAGCTTGAAGACGTGTGCGATCATGTTGGAATCATGAATAAAGGAAAGCTTTTGCTTGAACGTGATTTAAGCTCATTACAGGATAACATTATAAAGCTTCAGGTTGCATTTGAAGAAGGCGTAACCGAATTACCGGAAGCGTTAAATAAGGAATTATCTATTCTTCATCTTTCAAAGCATGGACGCGTGTTTACAATCATCGTGCACCACTCTGCAAAAGAAGCTGAAGAAATCTTAAAGCCTTATAATCCCATTTTGGTGGATGCAATTCCGCTTACAATGGAAGAAATATTTGTATACGAATTGGGAGGTGAAAACTATGAAGTCAAAGAAATCATTCTTTGAAAAAAGCCTCTTTAAAGCAAACATAAAAAGATATTGGCTGATTTGGACCGTGCTTTCTGTATTAATGTGCCTGGTGCCTGCATTCCTTTACAGCCAGTCAAGGTTGGAACTTTCTCATGGAAATGTGTTAACGCCTAAGGAAGTAGAGCTTTTCTATAAGGTATTGGCGGTAGTTGCCGTTCCCATTACCGCATTTTTGGCAAGTGCCTTGGTGGGAGTCCTTCTTTGGAACTATTTATACACCCAAAGAAGTGTAGGTTTCTTTCACACCATTCCCGTAAGCAGAAATAAGCTCTTTGTGACCAATTACCTTTCGGGACTTGCTATTTTGCTTATTCCTTACCTTTTTGCGGCCCCCATCACCATGCTTGTGGTGCTTGGAATTGGTGCGGGAGTCCCTTCCGCAACCTTTGAGCTTATGTTTTGTGTGCTTTGTGAAACGATTCTATTTTTCTCAATAGCTACAGTTTCTGCCCATATAACAGGTAACATTTTCGGTATGGGAGCGCTTTATTTAACCATTAACTTTTTATCAACCTTTTTAACATATGTGGCGTCAAGAACCTACTGCAGATTTGTGCTTGGGGTCTATAATGCAGACTTGGTCTGGACGGATTTCCTGTCCCCTTTAACGTATATATTGTCAAGGGTTGACTTAACAAACGGTGACAGTTCAGCCGATTATATCGGCTATTATCACTTTAACTCTGCCGTAAAGAGCTGGATGGGCGGAATAGGAGCGATTGCTGTATATGGAATTATCGGGTTGGCCTTATGTTTTCTTTCTTTATACCTCTATAAGAAAAGAAAAAGTGAAGTCGCCGGTGATTTTGCGGCTTTCGGTGTTTTAAGACCTGCATTTATAGGACTCTTTTCCGCAGTGGGTGGATTAACTCTTGCTTCACTTGTGGTATCGATTGTCTTTAATTCAAGAGAAGAAGACCCTTGGCTTTTCTTAGTGGTTTCTTTAATCAGTGTTACACTTGCATATTATGTAACAAAGATGATTATCGAAAAAAGCTTCTTTGTGTTTACAAAGAAGTCTATAAAGGGGCTTGTGGCTTTATGGATAATTTTTTCTTTGTTCACAATCGCTGCAGGAAATGACATTTTTAAAGTTGCATACTCTCATCCCGCATTGGAAGAGATTGATAATTTAAGCTTTAATTTTAACGCGGGTTATTACGATATCGATGTAAAGGAAAATGAAGAAATCATTAAAGAGTTCTTTGATTTTCAGAATTTTCTTGCGGACCGTGCGGATGAAATTAAAGAAAGAAACCGCGAGTATGAAAACGATTATTATCACGATTTTTATTTTGATATTGAGTATCACGTTGCAAAGCAAAGCAATTCAAGATATGAAAACAGAGATTATCGATTAAAGCTCTTTGAAGAAGATTTAAAGGATCCTGATTCCATAGCTTCTAAGCTTCTTGAGTTCTTAAGCAATAAGGAATTGTATAAAGCAATGATGGAATACGGACAAGGTTATGAAATTGATTCGTGCAATGTGTACGGATCATTCTATAACATCAATAACGATTACTTTGATGAGACTCTTTGGCTTACGGACGCAAAAGAATTGTATGATGCGATTATGAAGGACATCGATGCGGGAAGAGTGAAAGTTAGTTCTTTAAACCAGCTTAGAATTTCACCTCCCATTGAAGTGTATTTTGATCTGAAAGTCCCTGCTTCAGAAAGAATGAGCAGAAGATACACGGAGCCCGGAACCATAAGAATCCAGATTACAAAGGATATGACAGAGTCCCTTAAGGTTATCGAAAAGTATTCTAAAAAGTCATACGATGAGTTGATGAAAATGTACGAAGATCATTACAACGAATATTCCAACGATTATAGTGTTGATTATTCAGAAGATTTTTAATCGCTTTCTTGAGGGGGGAGCGATATATGGGCCCATGGAAACATGGGCCTTGTTTTATGTAATCTTTACATAACAAGGACATATTATTTAGCTATGATAGAATGATTGCCTTAAATAGGCACTTTTAAGAAGAATTAACAAAAGATTATGTTTACATAATCGATAAGATATGATACATTTACATTATAGTTATGTAAAGTTATAGGGGGAATTGTGAAAAAATCTAAGCACGTGATTCCGATTATATTGTTTGCGCTTAGTGCCTTTTGCTTACTTGTGGGCGCGGCAATTCTTTTTTTGGAACATTCAGGTGAACTCACTGTTGAACATACACATACTCATTTAAATAATGAGGCTAAAAATACAGAAACTTCTGTTTCTTCCACACCCATTGTAAGTGTTGAGGAGCTTCCCTTAGAAAAGGAAGAGCCGGCCGAGACGGTTTCTTTAGACGAAGTATCTTCTAATGAAGAAGCGGTAGAAGAAGTAATACCGGTTGAGAATCCCTACAAGGATTACTTCCTTCAAAACACAGACATGGCGGGATGGCTTAAGATTGAAGATACGATAGTTGACTATCCCATAATGTGGACTCCCGGGGATGAAAACTACTATCTATACAGAAATTTTGATAAGAAAAAGGGAAAAGGCTGTCTTATCCTTGATACAGACTCAAAGCTTTGTCCAAGCTCCACGAATTTAATAATTCACGGTCATACTTATGATGACAACAGGCATATCTATTTCGGAGAGCTAAACTACTACGAAGATAAGAGTTACAGAGACGAGCACCCAATAATTTCTTTGTATGCTCAGGACTGCGAGCATCGATACGAAGTAATGGCAGTATTCAGGTCCCAGGTCTTTTACGAGACTGACACCTGTTTTAAATACTACAAATTCTTCAATGCTTATTCAGAAGAAGAATTTAAAGATTTCTATGACAATGTTATGGCGCTTTCTTTCTACGACACAGGCGTAACGGCTTCTTTTGGAGATAAGTTCATTACGCTTTCCACCTGCTCAAATCATGTTGAGAACGGTAGACTTGTGGTGGTTGGAAAAGAAATAGAACCCGGCGACTCATACATAGCCATAGACTATGAGTCAAACAATGACAATTGATATCCAAAGAGGAGGGTATGGCATGAAAGTTTTTAAGAAAGCAGCTACTATTTTAGCAGCATTATCACTTGCGCTTGGAATGTTCTCAATGAAGATTGATGCGCAGGCTGAAGCAAAGACATGGTACATCCGTTATGATGACGGCACATCTGCATGGTACGCTTCAACAGACCAAAAGAACTGGAGCTACGCAGATCTTTCACTTATGGAAGAAGGAGATAACGTAGTTATTGATGCAAGCGGACGTGATCTTCCCCAGTTTACACTTCACGCACCCAAGAAAATCGGCGAACTTACAGCAGGCGGTAAGGCATCAGCAGTTGTATATGCTCCTTACGTTAATCACGCTTATGCAACCACAGGCGGTGCACTTTCTGTTAATGCACCTGTAGGATTGGCTGAAGGTTACCAGGGCGCAGCAATTCAGGTAAATGATAACGTAGACCGTTTGGTTGGTCACTACGATCCCAACGGAGTTGAACTTACACTCATTGGTGTAAAGGGAACAGTTAACCAGGCTAACGTTAAGTGGGATAAGAACTTATTAAGCAATGAGCTTACAATCTACAACGTAGCAGCGGGAAAGCTTAAGACAAATGAATGGGGATACGTTCATTTTGAAAACGATACAGATTATTCATTAACACCCGGTGCAGCTGCAGCAGCTCCCGCAGCAAACGCACCTGCAAAGAAGCTCGATGCAGTTCCTAGGACAGGTGCTTCCGAATTATCAGAATCAATCGTATTCTTCATGCTTGCAGCAGTATTTGCGGTAGGCGCAGTAGTTTATAAGAAAAAGACAGTTTAATAATTATTGGACTGTTTAAAGGCGGGCAGTGAGCCCGCCTTTTTTATGGGCTTTGGCGGCTGCCGTGGCTTTGCAGGGATTTCCGTGGCCTCGGGGCTTCTCGTGGGCCAATATGAGATTATTTGTAAGTTGGGAGCATTTTGGGGATTTCTCAGGGCCTTCTGCGGCCTCGGTGGGCCTATATGAAATCCATGAAGATTTGGGAGTAATTTAGCCCCTTTCAGGGCTCATTTTAGAATCGTTTGGGCTAATATCAAATCCACGAAGAATTGGGAGTAGAAAACCGCGTTTTCTACTCCCAAATTTTTACATTTTCCGTATTGGCCCACATTAGTCCAAAATCAGGTCCCAAACAGCCAAAATTACGCCCAATTTACAATGAATCTGATATTGGCCCAACCGGCTCTTTAAAATACCTTAAAAGTCGCCCGATTTGCTCCCAATCTATACCTTCATTTCCATTGGGACATACATTTTTAAAATCGTCCTTGTTAAAGCGCATCCAACTCCTAATTTTAAAATTATTACTTATTGGGTAGCTCTCGCCCCGTCAATTCTTATTACACTAAAAAGCTTGATAAGCCCCAATCTTTATCGCTTTAGAATCATTTCCGTGGCCGATTTCTTTTGTACAGGCTACAGGTATATTATCGGGGATGTGCATTTTTAGTAAATCATAGACGGATAACTTAAGGCCTGCCTTTTCATAGTTAGTGAATGTTCCGAGTAAAACCCCTGAAATCTGCTTAAACACACCTATATCATCAAGCTGGTTTAAAAGTGTGGCAATCTGACCGCTCTCTCCTCCAAGTGATTCTAAAAGAAGGATTTTACCCGTCATATCAGGCCAGTATTTTGTGCCTGCAAGCTTTGAAAAGCATCGAATATTACCGCCTACAACAATCCCTTCCATGGATTTTCCCTGCAAGAAATCGTATTTTAAATCAAATAAATCATTGTTCTTTCCTGAGATGTAATCTGAAAATCTTTGCTTTTGAATATCCCCGCAACTCCAAACCATATTCTTTACCTGATAAAGAACTGACGGTTTTCCGGTCATTGTATAGATTGCATTGATTATAGTGGTTAAATCAGAGTATCCCCAGAAAGTCTTATCGGTTTCTTTTATCACATCAAAATCAAGATATTTTAAAACTCCGTTAGCTAAGTCGCCACCCGAAATATCAAATATATTAGTGATATCTTTATCCTTATAAAAGCGCATTAAATCCTCTGCGCGTTCTTTGTCAGAGGCGCTGAATTCATCGATGGTTGCATATATGTGAGGCGAAAGAACCGATTCAATCTTCATTTCTTTAAGAGTTTTAACAAGCTCATCGACCTGATTTTTCCATTCCTGCATATGCCCGTTTGAGCACGCGCTGATTCCTGCCTTCATAAAATACCTCCAAATTCAATCACCATTTCTCACATGGCTTTGAAATCATTTTAAATCGACAATCCCATTATACTCGATATCCGTCAGTTTTCGAAGAATTTATCGCTTGACACTCGGATTGGATTATCATATATTTTCTTTATCCTCGGAAGTCAAAATCTGATTTCCGTTTTCATTAAAATCAATTTAATAAGGAGAAATATGTACGACTCAATTCTTAAACGGCGAGCTTTTCTTTGTGCTGAGATTGAAAAGTGCCGTAAAACCATCAAATCAGCTCCTCCCGGAAAACTGGAGATCTCTTATAATCGTAACGCTACGAAATGGTTTGTAAAACCTGACGACGGCAAAAGAAACTATCTTCCCAAAAGTGAAACCAAACTAGCGTCGGCCCTTGCCAAAAAGCGAATTGAAACCGAACGCATAGTACTTATGGAAAAAGAAAAAGCTGCCATTGACCTTTATTTAAAGCACTCTCCGAGCGAAGACGCCTGGATTAAAAGCGCCACCACGCAAAAAAGATTCGAGGAATTACTTATCAAAGCAAGCAACGAAGACGTGCAAAAATGGCAGGATCAACCCTTTGAACAAAATCTCGCATTTTTAGATAATCTTAAATTCCCAAGCCCCTCAGGGCACATCCTCCGTTCAAAATCGGAGTGCCTTATCGATATGGAATTGTTTCATCGAAAAATCCCTTTCCGATATGAATGCAAAGCTATTATAGGAGGCTTGATTGTATACCCTGACTTTACTTTTTACAAAGAAAGGACAGGTGAGTATAAGTACTGGGAACATTATGGGATGATGGATGATCCTAAATATAGAAAGAAGGCTTTGGAAAAGGAAGACTTATACTATTCAAACGGTTTGCTTCCTGGCAGAGAATTGATTTTCACTTTTGAAACAGCCGATAAGCCCATTAATATGATGACTATTGATAGAATCATAGATGAGATTGAAGAATGGTTGATGGATTAGTGTCCCAATAACTTAAGGATTGGGAGCAAATTGACGTCTTAAATAGACATTTGGGTTGGTCTTCTGGGCTAATATCAAATCTATGAAAGATTGGGAGCATTTGGGCGCCTTTCAAAGCACTTTTTAGAATCGTTTGGGCTAATATTGAATCCATGATGATTTGGGAGTAGAAAACGAGGTTTTCTACTCCCAATTTTGTATGCTTTATGTATTGGCCCACATTAGTCCAAAATCAGGTCCAAAACAGCCAAAATTACGCCCAATTTACAATGAATCTGATATAGGCCCACCAAGGCCGCAGAAGGCCCTGAGAAATCCCCCCAAATGCTCCCCAATTTACAAATAATTTCATATTGGCCCACGGAAAGCCCAGAAGCCGCGAAACCCGAAGAAGCCCCACAAAGCCCCCGGGTAAAGCTGCAAAGGAAGGGAGCAGGCACGAGGCCTGCTCCCTTAGTAAAACTATATGGTAAATCCGGGCTTTATTTAAGCTTAAATACTGATACCTGATTTCCAAGGTCTTCCGCAATTTCTGTTAAGCGTCTTGCATCGGAAGCAAGTTCCTGCATATCCTGGTTAACAACAGTTGTGGAAGCTGATGTTTCCTGAGTGGAAGCTGCATTTTCTTCTGCGATGGCAGAGAGGTTTGAAACGATGTCTGTAACAGTCTGACGTGACTTGTTTAACTGTCTCATGTTCTCTGAAATCTCAGATGCATTATCTCTTGACTGCTTAACGCCTTCAATGATTTCCTTAAATGCTGTAGCTGTTTCGGCAACCATTTCACTCTGGTTATTCATGATTACATTAACTTCGTTCATGGTGTTAACAGCCTTTTCTGAATCTTCCACAAGGGATGTAATGATTTCTTCAATTTTCTTTGCAGATTCGCTTGACTGTTCAGCAAGCTTTGAAATCTGTGAAGCAACAACTGCGAAGCCCTTTCCTTGTTCGCCTGCTCTTGCGGCTTCGATTGAAGCGTTAAGAGAAAGAAGGTTGGTTTCTTCTGCGATTGAAGTGATAAGGCTTACTGCCTCACCGATGTTCTTAGCAGATTCGTTGGTGGTATTTGTCTGTTCGTAAATGATTTCGATGGCATCCTTAGCCTTGGCATTTACGCCTTCAAGTTTGGTAAGTGTTTCTGAAGCAGCCTTACCGCTTGTTTCCATACCGTCTGCAACTTCGTTTAACTTTTCGATGCTTTCATTGGTGCGTTCAACCAATTCGCCCATCTGAATAACCTTTTCGGTAGCATCTGTTGTATCTGTAGCTTGGCTGGTAGCGCCTTCTGCAATTTCCTGAACTGAGTGTTCAATCTGATCAAGAGATGTTGAACACTTTTCACATGTTCCGCCAAGTGTACCTGCAAATGAGTCTACGTCGCCACTCTTTGATTTAATGTTTTCAACGATTTCCTGAAGTTTATCCTGAAGGTCGTTGATGCTTCGGCAAATGTCGCCGCTTTCATCCTTATTACTAAGAAGCTTTTCAGGAATTTCGTTTGTAAGGTCACCGCTTGCAACGGATGCAAGTGTGTTAACACTGTAGATAAAGCGTTTGCTGATTGCTTCTGATACAAACCATGCAACGATAAAGCAACCAACGACTACCAATACTGCAACAAAGATAATACCCGTTATAAGGGATCTTACTGTTGCATTAACTGTTGCCTGAGGCTTTCCTGCAAACACCATACCGACTGCATTTCCGTTATCGTCTAAAAGAGGAATATAGTATGCAAAATAGGGTTTTCCGACTACGTTTACGTTTTCAGCAAAATATTCCTGCTTATTATTAATGACCTTAGTAACAACTGCGTCGCCTGCGGTTGTAAGCAATGCTCGCTTTCCGTCATCCTGGACAACAGATGTGGAATAACGTGTATTTCCGAAGAAAAGTGTGGTAACGATACCGGTTTCTGCCTTAATACTATCCATTATTTCTGTTTCGATAGTAAGGTTTCTTGTTCCGTTAAACAATTGATCGTTTTCAACGTAATAATCGTTTCCTTCAACTTCGGTAGCGTTTTCTCTTAAAAGAAGACAGGTAGAATGCAGAGCATCCTGAATTTCCTCCTTCATTGAGGCTGTAGCCTTCTCTGATACATAGAATCCGATTACCAATGATGCGACAAGAATTGGAACGATGGAGACTAGTAAGAGTTTTCCTTTTAGTTTCATAGTTAAATTCTCCTTTACAATTTATTTCTAGTAGCCCGGAAAAGAATCCCTCTTTTCAAAGTCATTGTAGTTAGTTAGTGTTAACGCATTGTAAACATAGAGAAGAAATATCATATAAATGGGGACAAATGCCGTAAATATGCACATTTATAGCCTTAATACATTTGTTTGAGATGAGTGTTGCTCTTATGGTAATATATAAATGATAGTATATCTAAGAGTATGTATATAAATGTAAGGGGAGGTGAGGATTTTGGCAGAGGATTTAATGAAAGCGCTGAGCAATTTGGAAGAAATGCTTAAAGAAATTCCTCAGGATCAGCTGATAAAACCCCATCTTGAAGAAGGCGAAGTAAACACTGAAGTTGAAACGCCTAAAGAAGAAGAAAACAATCATTGTATAAAGAACGGATCTTATGTAAGAGTCGAAGACGATTGCATGAAGGCCTGGATATACTTAAATCCTCCAAAGCAAGGGGAGGACTATTACTCGCGGGATTTAATAATGCAGTTTCTTGCAGAATACGGTGTTATAGCGGGATTTCACACATCAAACATCGCAGCTATTGCAAAGAAGCATGTTTACGAGCGTGAAATTTTGGTTGCAAACGGCAAAGAAGCCGTAAGGGGCGAGCCGGGGTTCTATGAATTTTTCTTTGATACCGGCGATAAGCGCCATCCTTTAATAAGAGAAGACGGAACCGTTGACTATTCTTCAATGTCAAGCCTTTCTAATGTAGAGGAGGGACAACTCATTGCAAGGTATCATCATTCTGTAAAAAGCGAAGACGGCTACGATGTACTTGGTAAAACGATAGCTTCAAAGCCTGCAAAAGACCTTCTTCCCTTAAGAGGAAAGGGCTTTTCAAACGCAAAGAACCCTGATGAGTACTATGCGACGATTTCAGGTAAGATAGAGTATAAAAACGGTCATATAGATATTAAAGACGTCCATGAAATAAGGGGCGATGTTGACATGATCACAGGTAAGGTTGAATTCTTTGGAGATATCCACATTCAGGGTAATGTGGGCACAGGTGTTGTGATAAGGTCAAGCAGAAACGTAACCGTTGACGGAGTGGTGGAAGCTGCCACCATTTATGCGGGCGGTGACGTGGTGTTAAAGAGAGGTATCCAAGGCGCGCAGAAAGCACACATTGTGGCAAGAGGTACGGTTTGCGCCGAATTTATAGAGCACACAAAGGTGGAAGCAGGGGAAGATATAAGAGCCAATTCCTTCCTTAATTCTGACGTTTACTCCGCAGGAAAGATTAAAGCCGAAGGAAAACAGGGAATAATTCTTGGGGGTCATGTAAGAGGCTTACTTGGAGTCAGTGCTCAAAATATAGGAAACGATGCGGAAACAAAGACAGCGGTTTCTTGCGGCTATTCTGCAGAAGACTATGCCCACTACGTAGATGCATTCCAAAGAGAAACGGAAGCGCAAAAGCTTTTGTCGGATACCGTTGAAAAAATGACCGAGCTATTAAAGATGCGAAGGCTCGGAAAAGACGTTCTTCCCGAAAAGACGGACCGTGATATCGCCTTTTTAAACGAAAAAAAGGACGAATATTTCGAAGCCCTTGATAAGGCTAGAACCGAAAAAGAAGAATTAACAAAAATTATTGAAAAAGGTAAAGGAAGTGTTATACTTGCAAATGACAAAATTTTTCGCGGCGTAACAATCTGCGTTGAAGGAAACGTTTACAAGGTAGAAAGAAACACGTCCTTTATGAAATATCATAATGAAGCGGGAAAGATTGTCCAAAGCGTAATTGTTGCAAGGTAGGTTTTTATTTGTATGGATTTTAAAGAAGCAGAGGACTGGCTTTACTCTATCCCCAGATTCGCCAAAAAGAATGAGGTAGAAAAGACAAAGCAGTTTTTGGATGAAGAGATAGGGGACTTCAGTAAAAGTATACCCACGATACATGTGGCCGGCACAAACGGTAAAGGTTCCGTTTGTGCTTATTTACGTGCCGCTTTAAACGAGTGTGGGCTAAAGGTGGGGCTTTTTACGTCTCCTCACTTAGTTTCTGTCCTTGAAAGATTTATGATAGATGACACCATGATGAGCGAGAGGGAGTTTACAAACACCCTTGAATACGTGCGTTCTTTGATTGCCGATTTTAATAAAAAAGCCGGGAACGAAAAGTATTTTCCCACTTTTTTTGAACTTGTTTTCTTTATGGCCGCAGTGTGGTTTAAAAACAAGAAACCGGATGTGATTGTGCTTGAAACAGGCCTTGGGGGAAGGCTTGATGCCACAAACTCAATAGGTGAAAAGAAAATCTCCGTAATTACCGAAATCGGGCTTGACCACACCGAATATCTTGGAAACACAAAAGAAGAGATTGCATTTGAAAAAGCAGGCATCATAAAAGAAAACACTCCGGTTGTTTTCTTTAATAAAGAAGAAAGCGTAAGCGATGTAATCAGAAATCGCGCCAAGGAATTAAATGCGCCCACTTATGAAGTAAGTGTTAAAAATATTAAGAATTATGAAACAAACAATGCAGGGATTGATTTTTCAATGCAATCTTTGTATGATGGATTTGTCGAAATTGTGCTTAATACAAAGGCACTTTATCAAACAGAAAATGCGCTTATAGCATTTCGAACATTAGAAGTTCTTTCTAAAGACTTTCCGTTTAAACTTGATTCGAAAGATTATGTTAAAGGGTTGTCTAAGATGAATTGGCCGGGACGCATGGAAATGGTTTCAGACCGCTTCTTGGTGGACGGAGGTCACAACGAGGACGGAATAAAGGCGTTCTTGGAATCTGTTAAAACATTTGATTATAAGAAGAAAGAGCTTTTATACAGCGCGGTTTCAGATAAAGATATTGATAAAGCGGCTTCTTTGATTAAAGAAAGCAAGCTTTTTGATAAAATCTACGTTTGCAAGCTTTCAAGCTACAGGGCGTCAAGTCTTGAGAGGCTTAAAGAGGCCTTTAAGGATGTAGAAAACGTAGAGTACTTTGACAACGTGGCAGAGGGAATAGGGAAGATGATTTCCGACAGGTCAAGCGATACATATTCGTTTGCCGTTGGTTCACTTTACCTTGTGGGCGAGATTAAAGCCCTTATCTATGAGGAAGAAACAATATGATTAATTTTGAAGAAGAAATAAAAAAATTTAATCCAAGTCTTGAAGTCGAAGACGTTGAAAGCGCCATCTACAACCAGGACATTACCGACGTTGCGGATATTTTTATTAGAATGATAAAAGAAGACAAGGATAATTAACGCATGAGATGTTACAACTGTGGATGCGAACTTTCGGAACACAGCTTTTGCACCAATTGCGGCGTTGATGTAGCTCTTTACAAAAAGATAATTCGTACATCGAATTTCTTTTACAATCAGGGGCTGGAACGTGCCAAGGTGAGAGACCTTTCCGGCGCAATCGTATCCTTACGACAGAGTCTTAAATTTAATAAAAACAACATTAAGGCAAGAAACCTTTTGGGACTTGTCTATTTTGAGTTAGGGGAAGTGCCCGCTGCTTTATCCGAATGGGTAATAAGCAAAAACTTAAAATCTAAGAAGAATATAGCTTCGGATTACCTTGAGCTTGTGCAGTCAAGCGCAGCCAAGCTTGATACCATAAATCAGTCCATTAAGAAATACAATCAGGCATTAGAATACGCCAAGGCTACAGACGGAATTGATATGGCTATCATTCAGTTAAAAAGAGTGCTTGGCTCAAATCCCAAATTTGTGCGTGCACATCAGCTTTTGGCTCTTTGCTACATTCAGACAAGAAAGCTTGAATATGCAAAAAGAGAGCTTGAAAAGTGCAAGGCAATTGATGTAAACAACACAATGACCCTTCGCTATTTAAGCGAAGTTGAAAATATGTTAAACCCCGTAGACGATAAAAAGAAGGGAAAGAGCAAGGACGGTTCGAAAGAGCCTCTTACTTCCACCTACGTTGACGGAAACGAAGTTATCATTCAGCCTAACTACGTCAAAGAAAAGAAGGGCTCGAATACGGTACTTAACATTATTTTTGGTATAGCAATCGGATTTGCAATCACTTTCTTTTTGGTGGTGCCTGCAAAGGTTGCGCAGATTAAAGCAAGTTCCAACGAAGAAATCAAAAGCTACGGCACTCAGATTGAATCTAAGAACACTATGATTTCCACTTTGGAAAAGACAATAAGCGAGCAGGAAGACAAGATTGCAACTTTAACCGAGAATCTTTCGGCATATGCGGGAACGGAAGGAACCCTTCTTTCAATGGAAAACCTTTTGAAAGCTTCCTCCATTTACCTTGAAAATCCCGAAAACTACTTGGAAGTCGCGGATTATATAAGAGAAGTGGATGAGTCCACTTGGACTGAAGAAACCAGTGAAAACTATAAGAGATTGTATTCAGCATTAAAGAATGCAATAGGCCCTACGGTTTCTTTAGAATACTATAACGAAGGTTTTAACGCCCTTAAAAACGGTCAGTACGAAGATGCAATCGCTTATCTTGAAGGTTCCGTCTTCTTTAACCCTTCAAACGTAGATGCGGTTTATCAGTTGGCGGTTTCTTATGAAAGAGCGGGAAAGCTTGAAGATGCAAAGACTACCTATAAGAAGGTAACCGAGTCTTACATGGGAACCTGGCAGGCTAAGCAGGCTGAAACAGCGCTTGCAAAGCTTGAGACACCTACGGAATAACTCTGTTTTTTGCAGGTGCTTGACAACGTAAATATCGAAAGCTATAATCAACAAAAGCGATGAAGATGCGTAAGTAGTATATATGAACATGTTGACAGAGAATTGTGTCACCGGTTGAGAGCACATAGCATAAGCATATATATGAATTTCAACATCAGAGCATTTTTGCGAAAACGGTTTTCCGGCTAAGCAAAATGGAGACGCCACATTAAGGCGTAACGAGTGCGGATAAGTTTCTTTATCCGAACATGGGTGGTACCGCGATAATTTCGTCCCATGGCAAGTAAAATTGCCATGGGATTTTTTTATTCCCTGGCATAAACAAAGAGGAGGAAGAAATGGCTGATTTAAATGAATTAACCAAGAAGCTTTCAGACATTAAAGCTGAAGTTTCAGAAGGCCTTAAGGCACTTGCAAATTCAAAAGAAGCTTTTGAATATCGTAAAAGCCTTATGGATTCAAAGACCGGTAAAATCGGCACTCTCATGAGAGAGATGGGCAAAATCCCCAATGAATTAAAAGCCGAATACGGTAAAAAAGTAAATGAGATTAAAACCTGGGCGCAGGAAGAGTTTGACGCTTTGGAGAGTAAGCTTAAAGAAAAAGAAATGCTTATGCGCTATGAAAGCGAAAAGATTGATGTAACACTTCCCGCTAAGATGCGTAAAAAAGGTAATCTTCACCCCAATACTTTAGTTAAGAACCAGATAGTTGATATCTTTGGTTCCATGGGATTTGACGTATACGAAGGAACAGAAATCGAAAAGGATTATTACAACTTTACAGCGCTTAATACTCCCGACGATCATCCCGCAAGAGATATGCAGGATACATTTTATTTAAGCCCTGAGTTCTTGCTTCGTACACAGACATCTGCAGGTCAGATTCACGTAATGGAAGAAAAGAAACCGCCCATTAAGATTGTATCTCCCGGTAAGGTGTTCCGTTCAGACGATGATGCCACACATTCACCTATGTTTGGCCAGATGGAAGGACTTGTGGTTGATAAAGGAATCACACTTTGCGACCTTCAGGGTATGTTGAATGTGTTTGTTGAAAAGATTTTCGGTGATGGCACCACAACAAGACTCCGTCCCTCATACTTCCCTTTCACAGAGCCTTCCGTTGAAGTAGACGTTAGCTGCTTTCAGTGTAAAGGTAAGGGCTGTAAGCTTTGTAAGGGAACAGGCTGGATAGAAGTTCTTGGTGCAGGCGTTGTAAACAAGAAAGTCCTTGAAGGATGCGGAATCGATTCAGATGTATACAGCGGTATTGCATTTGGTATCGGTATTGAACGTATTGCGATGCTTAAGTACGGCATCAACAACATTAAATTATTATTCGAGTCTGATTTAAGAGTATTAGATCAGCTTGATGAGTAGAAAGGAGGAAATGTTTAATGTTAGTACCGATTAGTTGGTTAAAAGATTATGTGGATATAAATGTTTCCCCCGATGTTTTGGAGGAAAAGCTTTTCTCTTGCGGATTTGAAGTAGAAGAAAAGTATCAGGTAGGTAAAGATATAAGCAATGTTGTGGTTGGCCTTGTTAAGACCTGCGAAGACATTGAAGGCACACACCTTCATTTATGTAAGGTAGATGCGGGAAAGCACGGTGAACTCCAGATTTGCTGTGGCGCTGACAACGTGCATGCTGGAGGCAAGTTCCCTCTTGCGTTAATCGGAGCTACAGTTTATGCAACAGCTAAAGACCACGTTACCGTTGAAGGCGTTATGACCATAGGCCAGGGCAAGTTAAGAGGATATGATTCATTTGGTATGCTTTGCTCGGGAACTGAACTTGGCGTATCGGAAGATATGTATCCCGGTGCCGGCTACAACGGACTTTTGGCACTTCCCGATGATGCGGAAGTTGGCGCTGATGTAAAGCCTATTTTAGGTCTTGATGATTGGATTTTCGACGTTTCAATTACAGCAAACCGTCCCGATTGTCAGAGCATTTTCGGACTTGCAAGAGAAGTTGCGGCAGTTTTGGAACTTCCTATTAAAGCTCCCGCTCTTGATTATACAGAGACAGACGTAAAGAAACCTTTTAATGTAACTGTTGAAGCTAAGGACATTTGCCCTCGCTACACAGCTCACTATGTATACGATGTAAAAATCGGCGAATCACCTGCATGGATGAAGAGACGTTTGGCACTTGTTGGATGTAACTCAATTTCAAACATGGTCGATATCACAAACTATGTGTTAAAAGAACTCGGTCAGCCCATGCATGCATTTGACTGTAATTACTTAGAAGGTGATGCAATCAACGTACGCAGAGCTAAAGACAAAGAAAAGATTGTTACTCTTGATGAAAAAGAATTTGAATTAAATTCAAACAACTTAGTTATCTGTGACGGCAAGAAGCCCGTTGCTTTGGCAGGTATTATGGGAGGTCTTAATTCAGAAATCCTTGATACCACAAAGGAAGTAATGTTTGAATCCGCTAAGTTTGCAAGAGACAACATTAGAAAGTCTTCAAGAGCTTTAGGTCAGGTATCGGATTCAAGTGCAAGATTTTCTAAGGGCGTTGACGAATACACAACCGTTATGGCATTAAAGAGAGCTTTACACTTAGTTGAAGAACTTGGATGCGGTAAGGTTTCTTCTACCGGATTTGACGTAAATACAGGTAACTCAATTGAGCCTTTTGAATTAAAGGCTAGCGTTTCTAAAGTAAACGGAGTGCTTGGAATCAAGGTTCCGGATGAAGACATTGTTAGAATCTGTAAGAACCTTGACTTTGATCCTAAGTTAGAGGGTGATGAGCTTACGCTTCACATTCCCGCATACAGAGAAGATATGGCAACATACCAAGACGTTGCGGAAGAAGTTATCAGAATGTATGGCTATGACCACATCACACCTACATTCATCCCTACAGCTCAGGTTACAAGCGGTGGCTACAATCTTCAGCAAAGAACAGAGCTTAAGATTAAGAGAGCTCTTTGCGCACAGGGTGCTTTTGAAGGAGTGCATTACTCATTCTTCTCACCTTCCGATTTAGACCTTTTAAGACTTCCGGAAGATGCGCCAGAAAGACATGCAATTAAGCTTATTAATCCTATAAATAAAGATTTATCACTTATGCGTACCACACTTGCTCCTCAGATGATTGCAGCACTTGCAAGAAACCAGAAGAACGGTATCTTGGAAGGAAGAATCTTCGAACTTGGAAACAAGTTCATTGCAGGAAAGCTTCCTTTGGAAGATTATCCCGATGAGAGAGAAACAATCTGTATCGGAGTATTCGGAGAGAACGAAGATTTCTTTAGCTTAAAGGGATTAGTGGATGCCATTGCAGATTCTTTGGACATTGAATTTGAGTACGAAGAAACCACAAAGACTTTCCTTCATCCTTACAGAACAGCAAAGGTTCTTTGCGAAGGCGTAGAAATCGGATATTTGGGACAGCTTCTTTACGAAATCGTGGATGAGCTTGATATGAGAGTAAACGGCTATATCGCTGAAATCGACTTAAAGGCTTTGACCAAGTATTACGGAAAGAATCAAAAGTTTATTCCTTTACCTAAGTACGCAGAAGAAAAGAGAGATTTCTGCTTTGTAATGGATAAGAAGTTAACATGTGCCCAGATCGAAGGCGCCATCAAGGAAGCCTGCGACTATATCACAAGCATTGAACTTTTCGACCTTTACGAAGGCGCTCAGCTTGGAGATAAGAAGAGCATGGCATTCTCTGTAGTATTTACTCCAAAGGATGAAGAATTCACTCAGGAAATGACTGATGGATTTGTAAACGACATTTTAAAGAATGTATCCGATAAGTACGGTGCAACTTTAAGAGCATAAAATTTAAGGCCCGACCTAATAGGTCGGGCCTTTTGTTTCTTTATTCAGCGTTTTCTTTCTTTGCCAAATCATTTGTATCTAAGGTTTTTCCAAACACCACAAATCTGTCGTATAAGTATTCAAGCACGAAGTTTGCAAGCATATTAATTGCGGTAACTATAAATCCGTTTACGCCCAAATCTTCGGCTAAGTAATTTCCAAAGATTGTTGATGCGGGAGTAAAGATTGCATAGAAGATTGCAACCTTTATCATGGCAATCGGAACGTTACCTGCGGATTTAAAGGTAAACCGACGGTTTAGCGTAAAGTTCCATAAAACGGATGCTACCAAAGCGATTAAGTATTTAAACCAGTAGCTTGTATTTGTTAGGGTCTCAAGGAGTGTAAATACTCCGATTTCTATAAGGCCTGCTGAGGCTGAAAACAATACAAACTTAAGCGTTCTAAGTAATTCTTTTTTCTTTTCCATATTATTCAGACAAACTCTTTAAGTATTTTCCTGCGCTAAGCCAGATAACGTAAGCAATAGCGGAACCGATCAAAGCGGTAATAAGCTGTGTGCCGCTGAATGTTACTTTTGCAGCAGCAAGTGCTTCAGGCTTTAAATTCTGAACGGCTTTTGTGTAAACAAGCAAGCAGTTTGAAATAACTCCGCCCATGAATGCTGCTTTAAGCACGCATCCTACCACCATGCCGATAGGAAGTGATAAAGCATGGTTTATTTTAACCCTTTTATATATTGAATAAGTAGCTACGCATAGAATAATGTTTCCTATCATGATTGCAGGAATGATTAAAGGAACCATCTTCATGATGGGAGCGCCTGTGATAAGGAACGCTGTAACGGGGGCTATAATTGAAAGAATTATGCCAACCCATAGACCTAAAGTCAGGGTTGCAATAATAAGTATTGTATTAACAATCGGTCCTGTAATAAATACAGAGATGTTTTTAAAAATCTGGCTTACCACCATCAACCCTAAAAGTATACCTGCCGTAACGATTTGTTTAGTTGTAATTTTCTTCATAATTCATCCTCCGAAAATAAATATACTCTCAATAAAACGGAAAAACAATCGTAAATTGAAGGTAAATCCTTTTACCAATTAATTTAACGTTTGCCCACATATGATAATATGAATCAACTGTTAACGGTTAAAAAAAGGGGATTTTCTTATGAATAATAAAACCGAAAAGACACAAAAAATCAGCACGCAGCTATCTATTGTTTTAATTCCTATGATAGCTGCATTTATTATTTTTCTTGGTGTTATCATTTTTGCCAGAGCTAAGACGATAATTATCGAAAACGCTCAGGCAGATCTTCATAATGACTCCAGGGCAAATGCCAACGACATATCCGCATTTATAGGAAACATTAACGGCTATTTTGACGGGGCTGCGGATATAATCGAAAACACGAAGTTTGAATCTGAAGAAGAGTTTTTAAGAAGCGGGGAAATCTTAATGAGTAAGTATCCCGAAGCTGAAAACGGAGCTTACTTTGGAATGAGCGACAAAAGCTATCTTGACCCGTCGGGATGGGTGCCTGATGCAGGATACGATCCTACTTCAAGAGACTGGTATACAGAGGGTGTAAACAACACTGAAATGACACCGGGTGAAGCATATCTTGATATGGATACAGGCACAATGATTGTTTCCATAAGCAGAAAGATAACTTTGTGGGACGGAAGGACCGGTGTAATGGCAGCAGACGTTTTCCTTGGAAAGGTTGCTGAATCTGTTTCAGAGTATACTCCCGGAGGCACGGGAAAAGCTGTGCTTTTTGACGGAGATATGATTTTGGCAAGCGCACAGACAGAGTATAACGGCACAAAAGCGTCTGAGCATGGAAACGATAAATTCATAAACGAGCTTGCAAAGGGCGTAACGGCGGGATACTCTGACATTCGTACCATTAAAGGAAACGATTCAAAGGACTATTATGTTTCTTTCGATAAGGTAAACGGAACAAATTGGACAATGGTTTCTTATGTCCCTAAAGCAGACGTTTTAAAGTCATTGGAAATCCTTCAGCAGATAACTATTATATTGGTGGTTGTTATGTTGGCGGTTTCTACAGCCGTAATTATGCTTTTGATTAACAAGCGAATCACAAAACCTGTTACCAACCTTACAGACACAATCGTTAAGATCTCACAGGGTGACTTCACAGTAGAAGTGCCTGAAGGCGGAAAGAACGAAATCGGTGTCATGAATAACAGGATGCATGAATATGTAGAGAGAATGAGAGTGACTCTTGGCGAAATGAAGAACGAGACCGTTAAGCTTTCGGATGAGGCGATGAACAGTAAGAATGCATCTCAAAGCTTAAACGAGCAGGCAGACAGCCAGAGTCAGTCCATGGAACAGATTCGAGATTCTATGGAAGGCGTGGCATCATCCGTTACGGAAATTGCGGTTAATGCTACCGAACTTGCTACAGCCGTAAGCGAGGTTACGGAAGACGGCGATGCTGCAAGCGAAATCATGACTAACCTTATAAATAAGGCAAAGAAGGGTCAGGAAGACATGAACAGCGTTCAAAACAGCATGGGTGATATTTCAGAGTCCATGGAAGAAATGAGCGCCGTAGTTAACACGGTTGACGATGCGGCTCAAAAGATAAGCAGCATCATTGAAATGATTAATTCCATTTCTTCTCAGACCAATCTTCTTTCTTTGAACGCATCCATCGAAGCTGCAAGAGCAGGCGAAGCGGGCAAGGGATTTGCGGTAGTTGCAACGGAGATTGGTAACCTTGCAAATGAAAGTGCAAATGCCACCACGGAAATCGGTGCTATCATCGATGACATCACCGCTCAGATAAAGAACTTATCCGAAAAGTCGGAAGAAAGCGTTAACAAGATTCGCCAAAGCAACGAAGAAGTAAAATCAACAGGCGATACTTTTGCGGAAATCTTTAAGGCCCTTGACGAAGCAGGCGTAGCCGTTGGCGACATGATAAAGAAAATGGACAAGGTAAACGACATTGCCACCAACATGGCGGCAATTGCCGAAGAGCAGTCCGCAAGCACTCAGGAAGTCAGCGCTACCGTTGAAACCGCCGCTTCAAGCGCACAAGACGTGGCTCAGGAATCTTTAGGCGTCGACACCAGTGCCCAGACTGTTGCCGAGTCAGCCGAGAAGATAGGTGATTTTGTAAACTCATTCACTATCTAAATAACATAATGCGTTTAAAATGCCGGGGATTGTTTATGTATTGTAGAGAGAACCTCCACAGCGTCGGCACTTAACGAGTCGGGCCTTGGCCGACGAGTTTAGTGAGCAGGCTTGCCTGCGGTCCGTTACTGCGAGGACCGAGCGAGAGCGTTTCTCGAAACAATATATAAATAATCCCCGGCAAAATTTATTCATATTTAATGAATTCTGCTGGATTATAAGGTATTCCTGTGTTATAATATCTCGATGATTGTGGCCGATTGGGCCATTAAGGAGGAAATTTTTAATGAGTTTGAAAGTAGAAAAGTTAGAAAACAGCATGGCTAAGCTCACTATCGAAGTCGATGCTTCCGAATTAGACAAAGCTATCGAGAAGGCTTATCATAAACAGAAAAATAAGATCAGCGTTCCCGGTTTTAGAAAGGGAAAAGTACCGCGTCAGATGATCGAAAAGATGTACGGAAAAGAAGTATTCTATGAAGATGCGGCTAATGAACTTATTCCCGAGGCATACGAAAAAGCTTATGACGAATGCGAAGAAGAAATCGTAAGCACACCCGAAATCGAAGTAGTTCAGATTGAAGCAGGAAAGCCTTTCATTTTCACAGCAAAGGTTGCTTTAAAGCCTGAAATCAAGCTTGGTAAGTATAAGGGCGTTAAGGTTTCTAAGCCCGATACAGCTGTAACAGACGAAGAAGTTATGGCAGTTATCGAAAAAGAACGTGAAAACAGCGCAAGAAGCATTTCCGTTGAAAGACCTGTAAAGGATAAGGATGAAGTTATCCTTGATTTCGAAGGTTTTGTAGGCGGTAAGGCATTTGAAGGCGGTAAGGGTGAAAACTATCCTCTTACAATCGGTTCAGGTGCATTCATTCCCGGATTTGAAGATCAGTTAATCGGTGCCGAAATCGGTAAGGAAGTAGAAGTTAAGGTTACATTCCCTAAGGATTATCAGGCAGAAGAACTTAAGGGAAAGAAAGCTACATTCAAGTGCACAATTAAGGAAGTTAAGGAAAAAGAACTTCCCGAACTTGATGATGAATTTGCAAGCGAAGTATCAGAATACGATACATTCAAAGAATACAAAGAAGCTACAGTTAAGAGCCTTGAAGAAAAGAAGGCTAACGATGCTAAGAATAAGAAGGAAGATGAAGCTATCGAAGCTATCATCAAGGCTTCAGAAATCAACATTCCCGAAGCAATGCTTGAAACCCAGAAGCGTCAGATGGTTCAGGACTTTGCTCAGAACATTCAGCAGAACGGTCTTACAATGGATCAGTACTTTAAGTTTACAGGCTTAACAGCTGAAAAACTTATGGAACAGGTTGCTCCCAATGCTGAAAAGAGAATTAAGTCTCGTCTCGTGCTTGAAGGCGTAGCTAAGGCTGAAAAGCTTGAAGCAAGCGAAGAAGATTACGCTAAAGAACTTGAAAGAATGGCAGAAGCTTACAAGATGGAGCTTGATAAGATCAAAGAAATGATCGATGACAACTCCAAGAAGCAGATCATGGACGACCTTGCTATTCAGAAGGCAGTTGACTTTGTTGTTTCAAACGCAAAGGAAGCTTAATTTAAGAATAATTACCAAATTACAATAGAAAAGAGGGATAAATATGAGTTTAGTGCCTTACGTCATTGAGCAGACAAGCAGAGGAGAACGCTCCTACGATATCTACTCAAGACTTTTAAAAGAAAGAATTATCTTTTTAGGTGAAGAGGTAAACGATGTTACCGCAAGCCTTGTGGTAGCACAGCTTTTGTTCCTCGAAGCGGAGGATCCCGAAAAGGACATCCACTTATACATCAACTCTCCCGGCGGTTCAATTACAGCCGGCATGGCAATTTACGACACCATGCAGTTTGTAAAGTGTGACGTTTCCACCACTTGTATCGGTATGGCTGCATCAATGGGTGCTTTCTTACTTGCAGGCGGTACAAAGGGAAAAAGATATGCGCTTCCCAATGCAGAAATTATGATTCACCAGCCTTTAGGCGGAGCACAGGGACAGGCAACAGAAATCGAAATTGCCGCTAAGCATATCATCCAGACAAGAGAAAGAATGAACAGAATCCTTTCAGAAAACACCGGCAAGCCTTATGAAGATGTTTGCAAGGATACCGAAAGAGATAACTGGAAGACAGCTGAAGAAGCTAAAGAATACGGACTTGTAGACGAAGTTATCTACAGCCACAACAATAAATAACTCGGAGAACGCAAATGGCTAAAATGACCAACAACGGACCTAAGTGCTGTTCTTTCTGCGGAAAGACTCAGGACATGGTTCAGAAGCTGATTGCCGGCCCCAACGATATCTACATCTGTGATGAATGTGTTGAGATTTGCGCAGACATCATTGAAGAAGAACTTGAAGAATCTTCAAGAGGCGATTCAAAAGATGAGCTTGAGGGCATAAAGCTTTTAAAGCCTGCCGAAATCAAGGAGTTTCTTGATGAGTATGTTATCGGTCAGGAAAATGCAAAGAAAGTTTTATCGGTAGCGGTTTACAACCATTACAAAAGAATAATGTCTAAGAGCGATGATTCCGATGATGTGGAGCTTCAAAAGTCAAACATTTTGATGGTGGGCCCCACAGGTTCCGGTAAGACATATCTTGCTCAGACACTTGCTAAGATAATAAATGTGCCGTTTGCTATTGCCGATGCGACCACTCTTACAGAGGCAGGATATGTGGGCGAAGATGTTGAAAATATTCTTCTTAAGCTTATTCAGGCAGCGGACTACGATATAGAAAGAGCTTCATGCGGAATTATCTATATCGATGAAATTGATAAGATTACAAAGAAAAGCGAAAATGTTTCCATTACCAGAGATGTATCGGGTGAAGGCGTACAGCAGGCTTTGCTTAAGATAATCGAAGGTACACAGGCAAATGTTCCTCCTCAGGGCGGAAGAAAACATCCTCATCAGGAGCTTATTCCCATCGATACCACCAACATTTTGTTTATCTGCGGTGGTGCTTTCGACGGACTTGAAAAGATCGTTGAAGCAAGACTTGATAAGAGCTCAATCGGTTTTAATGCTCCCGTAAGCGAAAAGTCAAAGAAAGAAATCGGTGAAGTGTTAAAGGATGTCACACCTCAGGATTTGATTAAGTTTGGTCTTATACCTGAATTTGTGGGACGTGTTCCGATTAACGTTACTTTGGAAGGACTTGATGAAGAAGCAATGCTTCGAATCCTAAAAGAGCCAAAGAACGCGCTCATTAAGCAATACAAGAAGCTTTTCAACATGGATAATGTTGAACTTGAATTTGAGGATGATGCAGTTTTAGCAATTGCTAAGAAGGCTATGGAACAAAAGACCGGTGCCAGAGGTCTTCGCTCCATCTTAGAAAACATCATGATGGATGTTATGTTTAAGATTCCTTCTGATGAAACCATTATTAAGTGCACCATCACAAAGGAATGTGTAACCGGAAATGCAGAACCTATAACCGTTCGCGCCGGAAAGGGCTTAAAGAAAGCCTTGTAAGATTAGTTTATTTGTAATTTAAACGCTGTATGATTTGTAAGTCATACAGCGTTTTCTACCTTATAGGAGAAAGAGGGACTGACATGGGTATTATCAAAGAAATGCCTGCGATTGTCGTAAAAGATATAGTGCTTATGCCTCACATGAGCGTAAACTTTTCGCTTCTTACAAAAGAGGCGGCTTTGGCCTGTGAAAAAGCCATGAAGGGGGACCAGCTTGTTTTTGTGGCTTTTCAAAAGCATGAGCAAAGCTTTGTGAGCAAAGAAAACCTTTATGAAATCGGCATGGTCACTAAGATTAAGCAGATTAACAAGCTTCCCGATAAAAATGTGCAGCTTATTTTGGAAAGCAATAAGAGAGCTAAAATTGGTGAAGTGCTTGATGATAAGGCAACCTATGTGCTTGTTGAGAGTGTTGAAGAAACCGGAGAAGACATCGAAAAGCATGAAAAAGAAGCCATGCTTAGAAATATAAGGGAACTTTTCATTGAATACGGCTTTTACAATACAAACGTAGCTAAGCCCATGATAAAGACAGTCAATCGCACAAACAGTATCGGTGAAGCGACAGACTTTATTACGGGAACCATCATTCTTCCCTATGAAGTTAAGCTTTCTTTGCTTAATACTTTGGACGTAATCAAGCGATACAATAAGCTTTTAGAAATCTTAAGGGATGAAATCGAAGTTTCCAAGATAAAAGCTGATTTAAAGAAAAAGACAAATATAAAAGTTTCAAAAGCTCAAAGAGAGTTCTTTTTGCGTGAACAAATGGGGGCAATAAAGAAGGAACTTGGTGAAGACCCCTTATCTGAGGATGCAGAATTTAGAAAAGAACTTGAAAAGCTTGAAGCATCAAAAGAAGTAAAAGAAAAAATCGAAAAAGAAATATCCCGACTTTCGAGCCTTAATGCAGGTGGAAGCGAAGCGCAGGTTGAAAGAGGTTATATAGAGACACTTTTAGAGCTTCCCTGGGATAAGATGAGTGAAGACACTCATGATATTAAAAAGGCCAGGGAAATTTTGGATAAAGATCATTATGGTCTTGAAAAGGTAAAAGAAAGAATCCTTGAATTCTTGGCGGTAAGAGCCCTTAATTCAAAGGGTGAAAGCCCCATTATATGCCTGGTGGGCCCTCCCGGAACAGGAAAAACTTCCATTGCAAAAAGCATTGCAAAAGCACTTAATAAAAAGTATGTGCGCATTTGCTTAGGCGGTGTAAAGGATGAAGCCGAAATAAGAGGCCACAGACGTACTTATGTGGGAGCAATGCCCGGTAACATTGTGGCAGGCTTAAAGCAGGCAGGAGTAAAGAACCCCTTAATGCTTTTAGATGAAATAGACAAAGCATCGGATGAACACAGAGGTGATACTTCTTCGGCACTTTTGGAAGTCTTGGACAGCGAGCAAAATTCTCATTTTAGAGATCACTATGTGGGAATTCCTGTTGATTTGTCGGAAGTATTGTTTATCGCAACGGCAAATTCCGCAAGCGATATTCCAAGACCTTTATATGACAGAATGGAAGTTATCGAAGTAACTTCTTATACCGCGAACGAAAAGTTTCATATAGCAAAAGAATATCTTTTAAAGAAGCAGTTTGAAAAGAACGGCCTTAAAAAGAAAAACTTAAGCATAAACGACGGAGCCATAAAAAAGATAATCGATGCTTACACAAAGGAAGCGGGAGTAAGAGAATTAGAGAGAAAAATCTCTGAAATCTGCAGAAAAGCCGCCATGAGAATACTTGAAAACGGCGATGAAAAGGTTAACGTTACCGCTGCTAATTTAAAGGATTTTCTTGGTAAAGAAAAATACAGAAACGATAGTAAAAATAAGAAAGATGAAGCAGGAATAGTAAGAGGTCTTGCATGGACTCCGGTAGGCGGCACCACTCTTTCAATCGAGGTAAACGTAATGCCCGGAAAAGGCGAGCTTGAGCTTACGGGTCAGATGGGCGATGTGATGAAAGAATCCGCTCTTGCAGGCATAAGCTATTTAAGAAGCATTGCAAGTAAGTATAAAATCGATTCTTCTTTCTTTGCAGAAAACGATATTCACATTCACATTCCCGAAGGTGCGGTTCCAAAGGACGGACCTTCTGCCGGTATCACAATGGCAACAGCGGTTCTTTCTGCAATAACTAATGTGCCTATCAGCAGAAATGTGGCAATGACAGGGGAAATTACCTTAAGGGGAAGAGTGCTTGCTGTAGGCGGCCTTAAGGAAAAAATTCTTGCGGCTAAAACCGCAGGTATTATAATGGTGTTAGTACCTTTAGAGAACAAAGCGGATATAGAAGAAATTTCCGAAGAAATCAAAGACGGATTGGAAATAGTTTACGTATCCTCAATGAAAGACGTATTGGAAAAAGTATATGAAAATTAAATCGGCAGAACTTGAATGTGTGTGCGGTATCACAAGTAAGCTTCCTGTTAATACATTGCCCGAAATAGCTTTTTGCGGAAAGAGTAATGTGGGAAAGTCTTCACTTATAAATACCCTTGTAAACAGAAAGGCTTTGGCGAGAACTTCTCAAAGCCCCGGGAAAACCCAGACAATCAATTTTTACAACTTAAATAAAGAGCTTTACATGGTGGATTTACCGGGATACGGCTATGCTCAGGTAAGTAAAGAAGTGCGCGAAAAATGGGGAAAGATGATTGAAAAATATTTAAGAACCTCAAAAATGCTTTGCGCCGTGTTTCTTTTGATAGATATTCGCCATGAGCCTTCGGGCAACGATGTGATGATGTATGACTGGATTAAATCAAACGGATATGAGCCCATCATCATATGTACAAAGGCCGATAAAATCAGTAAAGGCGCCACTCAGAAGAACTTAAAAATCATAAGAGATAAGCTTAAGTGCAAAAAAGACACAGTAATGATTCCATTTTCTTCGCAAACTAAGCAAGGAAAGGAAGAAGTGTATACACTAATGGATGAAATCTTGCAAAGAGCTTCTCAAAATGCAAGTAATCTAACAGAAAACGAGTAAAGGTGAGGATCAGGGGAGTGAAAAAATCAACTTTATACGTAAAGGCATTGGTAAATTTATTATTTTACGCTATAGCGGCGGTGCTTGTGATAGTGTTTGTGCCAAAGCTCATTGTTTTCTTTATGCCTTTTGTAATCGGATGGATAGTGTCAGCTATCGCAAATCCTGCAATCAAATTTTTTGAAGAAAAGATAAAGTTTAAAAGGAAAACATCATCGGCTATATTTATTGTGCTGATTCTGGCAGTAATAATTTTGGTCTTATACGGAATTGTGGTTTTCCTAATTAACGAAGGAATAGGCCTCATTTCAAGTATTCCGGATAAATGGGATGGTATTCAAAAAAGCCTTGATACCTTTGGCGATAATATAAGTAAACTTACAGCCAATTTGCCCAAGGAATTCAGTAAGCCCTTTAAGAATTTCGGGAATTTCGTGATGGGTTCTTTGTCCGAATTTGTCTCGGGATTAACTGCAAGGGAAAACGGAACTTCCTTAATTTCAAGCATTTCTGAGGGTATCGGAAGTGTTGCAAACATAATAATCAGCATTATAATGACGGTTCTTTCCGCATATTTCTTCGCTGTTGAAAGAAATGCCGTAATAGAGACCTTTAAAAAGCACATGTCAAAGAAGGTTCGCACCAAGGTTGAAGCTGCCGTAAGAGGCCTTAAAAATGCCGTTGGCGGATACTTTAAAGCTCAGCTTTGGATAGAGCTTTGGGTGTATGTGATTACAGTTATCGGCTTAATTATCCTAAGGGTTGATTATGCGGTTCTTATAGGCTTAGGCATTGCGTTTTTAGACTTTTTACCTTTCTTTGGAGCAGGGCTAATCATGGTACCATGGGCAGTTGTTGCTTTTGCAAACAATGATTTCTGGATTGGAGTGGGACTTCTTATCACTTGGGGAGTGGGTCAGCTTGTAAGACAGCTTATTCAGCCTAAAATCGTGGGCGACCAGGTGGGCGTTCCTCCTCTTCCTACACTTATTTTGCTTTTCTTAGGATATAAGTGGAAGGGCGTGTTCGGTATGGTAATCGCACTTCCCATAGCTATGATATTTATTGCTTTGTACGAAGAACACGTTTTTGATACGCTTACTCATTCGGTTAAGATTTTATGGGATGGGCTTTCTTCTTTCAGAAGACTAAAGGAGCCTTCGGGTGATAAAGAAATTGAGGAAAAAGGGGAGTAACTTTTAATGAAAAAAATTGCGCAGTTACTGCTTACATTGATTCCCGCGGTTATATTCATTGTGCTTCAGCTTGGGGTATCAATGATACTTACAGTTGGATACATTCTTAAATATATTGCAAAGAATGGATTCGATGTAGATAAATACAGTGAATACGTTTTGAGTTTAACTACAGACAGCGATTACCTATGGACGGTAATGGTGGTGTTTGAAGTTCTTGCATTAATTACTTTTGTATTACTTTATTTTGTGGGACTTAAGAAAAAAATGAATACATTTTCAAATCGTTTCAGTGCCACCACATTTCCGGCTATTATTCTTTTATTCATGGGTGCTGAATTCGGAACGGGAGTGCTTTTACAGCTTTCAAGCATTGCATTTCCTAAAGTAATCGAAGATTACGCTAAGATGATTGAGCAATCGGGCTTGGGAGAATTAAGCCTTATATCAACCATCATGACACTTATTGCCGCACCAATCGTTGAAGAGCTCGCCTTTAGAGGCGTAACAATGCACTGGGCCAAGAAGTTTTCAAATAAGTTCTGGGTGGTAAATCTAATTCAGGCTTTCCTTTTTGGATTTGTGCACTTAAACATTGTTCAAGGAACATACGCTTTCCTTTTGGGCCTTTTCTTAGGATATGTGGCAAACAAGTATAATTCCTTATGGCCTTCGATTTTAGGCCATTTGGCATTTAACTTTACAGGTACCTATCTTGTAGGCTTAGCCTTTGGCCAAGGCCCTGATATTTCCTTCGGAAGACTTGCAATAGTAATGCTTGTATCTGTGGTGTTTGTGGGCGTAGCATTTAAACTTTTAAGCAATGATAAAGATTATTCGGAAACAGCAGAAACTGTATAGAATAAGTAAAACCCTTCGAGAAAAAACTCGAAGGGTTATTTTTGTGTGGATTTAGTTGTTACGGGATAAACAACGAAGTGTTATTTCTCTTTTAAGAAAACATTTTTAATGTACTTAAAGGTTTCTTTTTCACCTTTTTCGCTAAGCATGGTGAGGATGAAAACCAAATCTTCTTTGTTTTTGGGAGCCATTTTAACCCCGGCTTCACGGGTCATGAAGTATTCCATGGGAGCGGAATCGTTGTAGGTTTTGCCGCGGTACACCTTGGATGCTGCGATTCTGTCCATCACCTGCTCCACAAAGTACTTCTTTGGCATCTCGATTAATTCAAGGAGATTGCCGGTTTCGGCGGAGTATTCGCTCCAGTATTCAATGTGATGCTTATTTCTTCCTTTATGGTGAAGCCAGGCGGAAGAATAGCCTTTGTCAATTCTTTCAGCCACATTCGGGCTTCGCATTCCCTGAAAATATTTAACTCCAACGAGGAATTCTTCCGGAGAGTATTTTGATAAATCATGGGTGAGCCCCTGCCAGTAAAGCCCTACTTTAAAGCAACCCCTACGCACAAGGCGTCTGTGAGTGTTGACTGTGTGAAGGTGCTTAAAGAAAGCAATGAAGGGATTTATCTTTACCCTGCTGCAGGCTGTAACAAGCTTTCCATCCCTGAAGCGTAAATAGAGATTAATGTTTGTGGCGCCGTTTAACATATCCCTCACATAAAACATTTCCCCGACGTTTATGGGAAGCTTAAGTATTTCGTCTTTTGTGAAAAAAGAAACTGTCTCTGAAAAACAGGCGTTACCTGAAATTTCTCCCTTATATAAAGATGTGACACTCGTTTCATGTATTTCACAAATACCGCATTTGATAAGCTTTTTTACGTTTTCTTTAAAGGGCGCAAATTCGCTTTCTGTTAGAAGACGATAAAGGCCGTTATCTTTTTTCAAAAGATATTTATTTTCTTTGTATAAAAGGTAAGCATTAAGATTTTCCATGGGAAAATTATAGCATAAGATTTATAGAAATTTTACAGAATTCAACATAAAAAACGATTGATTTTTAATGATGCATTGATATAATAATATCGTTTGCTGGACGTTTAGAAGAGCAAAAACAGGGGAATTTTTGTAGTTAAAACTCGCGAGGATAAAAAATGATGCAAGAATACGTATTTAAGTTAAACAAGCGTCCCGATGATTCTCAGGTTATTGAATACAATAATCCTTTGTTTTATTGCTATTTTGACAAGCATAGATATCCTAAGGAGAATGCTTACAGAGTAGGGGAGCACTGGCACGAAGACATTGAAATAATGTATGTAACGGACGGAGTGCTTAATTTTAGAGTAAACGGAGAAAACTTTCTTTTAAAAAAGGGAGAAGGTGTATTTGTAAATTCAAGAAGAATCCACTCTAACTGGACAAAGAAAGATGAGGACTGCGAATTTATCTGTATGATAATGCATCCTTCATATTTTTGCGCCTCTCCTTATGTGGAGCAAAAATATATTGCGCCCCTTTTATCAAACTCTTCATTTGATTATATTATCTTAAATCAAAATGACTGGACCAAAGAAATTCTTGACGGAATCTCTTTAGTGTTTGATGAAAAGCCCAATACAGCTTCTTTTGAGCTAAAAATACTTGAAAACGCCTATAAATGCATGAGGCTTATCTATGAAAACTATGACACCTCGGAGATTATACCCCAGACTGCGCCCATTCATTTAAATACATTCAAACAGATGCTTAACTATCTTCAGAATCACTATATGGAGAAGCTTTCTTTGGATGAAATTGCTAAGGCAGGAAATGTGGGTAAAACCCTTTGCGCAAAGCTCTTTAAAAAGTATGTTAATGCCACTCCCGGAGACTATCTTATTACATACAGGATAGTAAAGAGCACCGACATGCTTAGAAATACAGATCTTTCGATTACCGATATCGCATACAAATGTGGATTCACAAGCGGTAGTCATTTCACCAAAACTTTTGGCGAGATAATAGGCTGCACACCCAATAAATACAGGAATCTTGGCTGTAATGAACTTGGCTATGCAGGACATCTTGCTTATTTAAAACAAAAATAGTGTTGACATTTATTTAAATTGGTTTATAATGAACATATGAACAGTTGAACATATGAGAAAGGGTTAAAAAATGGAAGAAAGGATATATGATTTAGCTGATTTGTTTAAAGTATTTTCAGATTCCACAAGAATCAGGATTCTTTACCTTCTTATAGGAGGCGAAAAAAACGTAAGTGATATATCCGACGAGCTTTCAATGAATCAGTCAGCTGTATCACATCAGTTAAAAACATTAAAACAGAGCGATTTGGTGAAGGTTAGGCGTGAAGGAAAGGCGATGTTTTACAGCCTTGCCGATTCTCATGTCGAATCTATCTTAAAAATCGGGATGGAACATATTTTGGAGGAGTGAAAATGAAGAGAACATTTATTTTGGAAGATTTGGATTGCGCACACTGCGCACAGAAGATTGAAGATGCTGTTGCAAAGATTGACGGCGTTTCAAATTGTAAGGTTACATTCCTTACACAGAAGCTTGTTTATGATGTAGATGACGCTAAAAACGATGCAGTAGAAAAAGAAATGAAGAAGATTGTTAAAAGCACAGAGCCTGACGTAACTGTAAAGGCAGTTTAATCGGTGGGGAGATTGCTTAGATAAACCGGGGGATGCGCTTTGCATCCCCTATTATTTGGAGAAAAACTATGACGAAGAAACTAAAAAAGAAAATAATCAGAGTCGGAATCGGAGCCCTTTTATTCATAGCGGCCGTTATTGTTTCAAAAGTTGCAAACGTATATGTAGGCCTTGCAATTTTTATTGCAGCATACCTTGTGCTTGCGATAGATGTGCTTAAAAATGCGGCTATAAACATTTCTCATGGCCATATATTTGACGAAAACTTCCTTATGATGGTGGCAACCTTCGGAGCTTTTTTCTGTAAGGAATACGGAGAAGCCGTAGCTGTTATGCTTTTTTACCAGGTGGGCGAATGCTTCCAGACTTATGCGGTTAATAAATCAAGAAAATCCATTAAGTCATTAATGAGCATAAGACCTGACTTTGCAAGAATAGAAGTTGACGGCGAAGAAAAAGAAGTTGATCCTTCGGAAGTAAACATCGGTGACATTATTATCATTAAGCCGGGCGAACGTGTTCCTTTGGACGGTAATATCATAGAGGGAAGAAGCGCTATGGATACGGCGGCAATCACAGGCGAGAGCCTTCCTAAAGAAGTTGGCCCCGGGGAGCTTGTTGTCAGTGGTTGGGTGAATAAATCAGGTGTAATAAAGGTAAGCGTAACTTCTAACTTCTCTCAGTCAACGGTTTCAAAGATATTGGAACTTGTTGAAAAGGCAAGTGAAAAGAAGGCTAAAGCAGAGCAGTTTATTACTGTATTCTCAAGGTATTACACGCCTTCCGTTGTTGGAGCCGCAGCACTTTTGTTTATAGCCGGAGCTTTAATAACGGGTGATACTTTAACATGGATGTATAGGGCTATGACATTCCTTCTTATATCCTGCCCTTGTGCATTGGTTATAAGCGTACCCCTTTCTTTCTTTGGCGGAATCGGTGGCGCCGGCAAGGTTGGTATCCTTATTAAGGGTGGCAACTACATGGATACATTGTCTAAAATTGACACTCTTGTCCTTGATAAAACAGGTACGGTTACAAAAGGAAATTTTGCTCTTAAGCATATAGAGCCTTCAAAGTATTTTGAAGATGCTCATAAAGGTAAGGCAAAAGAAACTCTCCTTAAAATAACGGCTATTGCGGAAAGCTACTCAACACACCCCATCGCAGCTTCCATTGTAGAAGCGTACGCAGAAAAGATTGATAAAAAGGATGTGGGAGAGATTACGGAAATTGCCGGTAAAGGTATTTGCGCAGAAATCGGTAAAGATAAGGTATATGTAGGTAACAGAAAGCTTATGGCCGATGTTATTATTCCGGACGATGAAAAAGAAACGGATACATGTCTTTGCGGAATCGATGAAGGCACAATCGTATACATTGCCGTAAACGACAGACTTGCGGGCCATATGCACATAGTCGATGAGGTAAAAGAAAACGCAGCGGTTTCTTTGGCCGAATGTAAGAAAGCAGGCATCCGTAAAATCGTGATGCTTACGGGAGATAACGAAAGAACGGCAAATGCAGTATGTAAAGCGGTTGGAATCGATGAATACAGAGCAAACTTAACTCCTATGGATAAGGTAAAAGCCTTGGAAGAAATTATGGGAGAAAGCGGTGTGAATGTTGTTGCTTTTGCAGGTGACGGTATAAACGATGCTCCTGTTCTTACAAGAGCGGATATTGGTATCGCCATGGGAGCCATGGGCTCTGATGCAGCTATCGAAGCTGCGGACGTAGTTATCATGACAGACGATCTTTCAAAGATTTCACGTGCTAAAAAGATAGCTGCAAAAACAATTCGAATAGTTAAAGAAAACATAGTGTTTGCATTAGCAATTAAGCTTTTGGTGCTTGTGCTTGCAGCCTTTGGTATCGCCCATATGGGCGCCGCCATCTTCGCCGATGTTGGCGTTGCATTCCTTGCTATAATGAACGCTTTGAGAGCATTAAAATAATATATTAGCCCCGGTAATTAAGTCTCGATTTAATTACTGGGGCTTTTGTTGGCAGAGAGTTTTGAATCCTTCTAAAAGGAAAATGAAACGGGGGGTAAGATAAATCCATGTTGCAAAACAATTGAGAAGCGCTTTTAGCGAAGATGAAATCCACCCCAATCCCCTTAGGCGCGAAGACTCTTCTGAGCGTCTTAGTGGATTGTGGGTTAGTTCATCGGAGCGTTGCTTCGTTTTGCAACAGGATTTATCTTAGCCCCCGTGAGCATTTCCCCTTTAAAGCCAAACAATTTCGTGCTATACTAAGCTAAAGTGTGAGATAGCGTTAGGAGAGATAACATGTGGCAAAAGAACCTCTATAGAATAGTTGTGAAGGTTGGAACGAGTACGTTGACTCATGATACAGGCGCAGCTAATTTGATGAGAATTGAGCAGCTTGTGAGAGTGCTTGCGGACTTGCAAGGTTATGGACATGAAATAATTCTTGTTACCAGCGGAGCAATTTCCATCGGTACAAGAAAGATGAAACTTAATAAGCGACCACAAGAGTTAAGAATGAAACAGGCCATTGCCGCAGTAGGACAGTGCCAGCTTATGCATTTGTATGATAAATTTTTCCAGGAATATAACAGAAGTGTTGCCCAGATTCTTTTAACAGACGAAGATGTGGCTGATGAAAAGAGAGCGGCTCACTTATCGGGAACCTTTGATGCCCTTTTGGAAATGGGGGTTATTCCTATTGTAAATGAAAACGACTCGGTTTCTTCTGCGGAAATTGAAACCGGAGCATCAAAGATACTTGGCGATAACGATACACTTTCAGCTATCGTTGCAAAGCTTACAAAGGCGGATATGCTCATCCTTTTATCGGATATCGACGGACTTTTTGATGCGGATCCGAGAAAAGAAAAAGAAGCCAAACTCATTCATGAAGTTAAGACTTTAGATGAAAACATCCTTAAAATGGCAGGTGGCGCAGGAAGCAAGCACGGAACCGGCGGAATGGTTACTAAGCTTAATGCCGCTAAGATTGCAACAGAAGCAGGATGCGATATGGTTATTACAAACGGCGAGCGTCCCGAGGATATTTATGAAATTGTAAAGGGAAATGCAGTCGGCACTAAATTTTTGAAACAATCCTAGGAGAATATATATGACAACGCTTGAAAAAATGGGGTTAGCTTCAAAAGAAGCGGAAAAGACCCTTTCAATTGCCACTACAGGTGAAAAAAACAGAGCGCTTATGGAAATCGCTTTGGCAATTTCCGAAAGAAAAGAAGAGTGGATAGAAGCCAATAAAAAAGATATCGAAAGTGCCAAGAATAACGGCATGAAGCAATCCATGCTTGATAGGCTTTTATTAACGGAAAAACGAATTGAAGATATCGTTAAGGGTATAAATGAAGTAGTTAAACTGGAAGACCCTATCGGGGTGGTTTTAGAAAGCTTTTCTCGTCCAAACGGTCTTAAAATAGAAAAAAGAAGAGTGCCCATTGGAGTTATCGGTATTATTTATGAGGCTCGCCCCAATGTGACCGTTGATGCGGCTGTACTTACTTTAAAAGCCGGAAATACCGTGATTTTAAAGGGTGGAAAAGAAGCCATTAATTCAAACATAACAGTTGTTACTATTATGCAGGATGCTTTGGAAAAAGCAGGGCTTCCAAGAGAATGCATTCAGCTTATAGAAGATACCACAAGGGAGACCACCATGGAATTAATGCACTTAACAAAGTATGTTGATGTGCTTATTCCAAGAGGCGGTAAAGGGCTAATCGAGAGTGTATGCGCAAATGCCACCGTACCTGTAATAAAGACAGGTGACGGAGTGTGCCACGTATACATTGACAAGGCTGCCGATTTGGAAATGGGGGCTAAGATTTTAGATAATGCAAAGACATCACGCCCTTCTGTATGTAATGCTGCTGAATGCGTAGTGGTGCATAAAGATGTGGTTAAAGACTTTTTAAAGATAGCTGTTCCGATCCTTAAAAAGAGTAATGTAGAGCTTAGATGCGATTCAGTTTCTTTACCCTTTACAGAGGGAAAGCTTGCTACCGAAGAAGACTGGGATACAGAATATAACGATTATATCTTGGCCGTAAAGACGGTTGATAGCTTACAGGAAGCAATCGATTTTATTTCTGCTCATTCCACAATGCATTCGGAAGCAATTGTAACTGAAGATCCGGAAGCTGCGGAAGAATTTTTAAATAAGATAGATGCGGCTGCGGTATACTGGAACGCTTCCACAAGATTTACAGACGGAGGCGAATTTGGACTTGGAGCCGAGATTGGTATTTCCACACAGAAAATGCACGCAAGAGGTCCCATGGGACTTAACGAAATTACATCATACAAATATGTCATTATAGGAAAGGGGCAGGTAAGATGAGTAAATTCGGATTTATAGGAAGCGGAAATATGGGCGCTGCTATGGCAAGAGCCGTATGCAGACGTGTGGACCCTAAGGATGTGGCGGTTTCTAACCGCACCAAGGCTAAGGCTGAGGCTGTTGCCGAAGAGCTTGGATGCAGAGCTACATCAAATGAAGAAATTGTTAGGGAGAGCGAGTTTATTTTCTTAGGAGTTAAGCCTCAGATGATGAAGGACTTAGCTGCAGAGATTAATGACACTCTTTCAAAAAGAAGCAAGAGATTCGTGCTTGTATCTATGGCTGCAGGCCTTTCTATTTCAGACATTAAAGAAATGACAAGAATGGATGCACCTGTTATAAGGATTTCTCCAAACACACCTGTTGCAATCGGAGAAGGAATTGTGCTTGTAACCTTTTCTTTTGAGGTAACAAAAGAAGAAAAGAGCCAGTTCATGGCAGCTTTATCGGACTGCGGATTGGTGCAGGAAATTCCCGAGCGCCTGCATGCAATCGGAGGTACCCTTTCAGGATGCGGTCCTGCCTTTACAGATATGTACATTGAAGCTTTAGCTGACGGCGCCGTTGCCTGCGGCCTTCCTAGAAGCCAGGCTTTAGATGTGGCAGCGCAAATGGTTGTTGGAAGTGCAAAGCTTTTGCTTGAATCAGGTAAGCACCCCGGTGAACTTAAAGACGCCGTATGCTCCCCCGGAGGTACCACAATTCAGGGCGTTCGCACTTTAGAAGAAAAAGGCTTTAGGGCAGCTGCTATGGATGCAGTGATTGCGGCATATGAAAAGAATTTAACTTTAAAGAAATAATAAAAAGAGCCTGCTATCAAGCAGGCTCTTTTTTACTCTTATTCTTTTCTGCAAGCCTTCATGGCCTTCTTGTTTTCATACATTGCCTCATCGGCTCGTTTAAATACGGTGTCGCAATCTTTGTCAATCTTTGGATCGTATAGGCCTATGCCGATTGCGGCTGTTGGCTTTAGCCATTCATCTACATCGGGTTTTGAAGCTTGCTCTTGCATCTTGTCTCTTAATAGCTTAACAAGCTCTTCGCGGTTTTCGTAGTCTCTGTGGATTAAGACTGCCACAAATTCGTCACCGCCTACTCTGAATACGGGGCTGTGAGCAAAGGCGTCACAAATCATGGTACACATTTTCTTTATGTAGATATTGCCCTTTTCGTGGCCGTAGGTATCGTTGATTTTCTTTAGATAGTTAATATCTATCATGGCAATGCCAAATTCCGCATCCCCTGCCTGAATATCTAAGTTAAGCCTGTCTCTTTGCTGGTCGTAGGCTGCCTTACTCTTTACGCCTGTAAGAGAGTCTCTCATTGCAAGCTCATTTGCGCGGGAAACTTCAATCTTCATGTTTTCCATTGTGATGGCGGTTTGAATGAGCTCTTCTACGTATGTCTTAATGTTTGTTGACATGGCCACCAAAGTGTTCGCCAAAGCTTCCATTTCATCCCCTGAATGAATGGATTTATTCTCCATAATTAAGGCATCGGGGTTCTTTTGGTCGTGGCTCTTCTTTTCAAAATCATCAGCCACTTCGCCCATTAGCCTTAAAGGATTTATAATTCGCTTTCTTAGCCATCCGATCATAACAATCATGAAGAGAAGCGCTAATCCCAAGATTCCCGCTGTGCTGACTATCATGTAATTACGTATGGTGCCTTCGATTTCTTTTAAGGAAGCACTTGTTGTAAGTACCGCTACAGGTTTATTGTTTTCGTCTCGAATGGTTTTAGCGGCATAGTAGTTATCGCCAAAGGCATTTCTTTCCTTTGAATATTTTATGTCGTATCGAGTCAAAAAGTCGTTGTATATGGTTTCGGGAAAACCGGGTGCTAAGTAAGGGGTTAAATCATCGCCCAAAAGAGGAAGGGGAATCTCTTTTCTTTCGCTTCCGTATCTTTCTGCGGGAGTAAGGCCCGAGACTACCTGCATTACCTTAAATTCACCGTTTTCTTCATAAGGATACACGATGGTACAGGTATCCATGTTGTAGTAGGTCCTCGACTGATCAAGGTAGTTCATAAGTTCAATAAAGCCGTCAGTGGGTTCTTTGGTCTCTATGCACTTTCTTAAGTCATCTGTATCAATGCGTGCCAAAGTTAATTCCATGATACCTGTGATGTGCTCGGTATAAAGCTGCATCATTCGGTGATTGAAAGTTAAGTAACTTAAACTTCCGATTGCCAGGACAAAGATTAATGTGAATACAGAACCGCCTATAATAATGGATTTACTTAAGGGGTTTTTTACTTTGTTTTTTTGCTTCATAATTCCCTCGATAACACTTGTTTTTGACCAATAAGTTACAGTACAATTACTGTTATTTTACCGAGAACGCATTAACGATTTATGAAGTAGAAAGAAGAAATAGAATCGTAGCAAGAACTGCTGACAACATTGTAAGAATTTGATAATATTAATGTGATAGAATTTAAAAGTGGAATTTGACTTGGGAATATATATTCTTATAAAGGAAGGTATCATATGCAGCTTTCAACTTTAAACAAAGAGTATAAGCTTGTCAGACAAGACAACATGGAAAGGTTTATTAAGCTTAGCAAGCTTGACCCCACATTGATATTGGTGGAAGAGTACTGGATTACGTCAGATCAGACTATGGGAAACAGATGCGCATACTTTGAATCCTATTCTCAGGCAGAGGAATACGCATATATGCTTGCCGCAAACCGTGCTGCCTTGAATGCTAACGGCGAGAAGCCCTTCACAATTCTTTTAAACGGAAAAGAAACCAAAGTGGATGGAAAGCTTGACGAGTTTTTGGCAGGAGAATTAAAAATAGGTCAAAATGATGCTTTATCAAAGGCGCAGACAAAAAGCTCAGGGAAATAATCCCTGAGCTTTATCTTTAAAATCTAAGCATTATAACGCTGTGAGGAGGAAGGTTAAGCTTTAACTTTCCTTCTTTTATTTCATAGCCCTCAAAATCCTTCTCGGTTACTTCTTCTTCCTTGTCAAAATCGTTGAATGCTCTTATGTCTTTAGCTGTCACAATTTTCGCTTCAAGGATTCTTTTAACCAAATCTCCGCCAAGATCCACAAGCACTTCAGAGCCTTCATTGAGGCTTAAGTTACTTACTGTCAATGTTACAATTCCATCCTTTATTGAAGCAGAAGATGAGATTTTAGGAATTGTAAAATCTTCAGGGCCTTCCGTTTTAACATCTGTAAGGTAAGTATCTAGGCATTTAGCTCCCTGATGATGCTTATACATTTTAAAAATGTAAAAGGTGGGAGTTTTGACCATTTTCTTTCCTTCTGTAAGGATAACAGACTGTAATACGTTAACCATCTGTGCGATGCAGGCCATTTTAACTCTCTTGCAATGGCGGTTAAAAATATCAAAGGTGGCGCTTGCTATAAGCGCGTCACGCATAGTGTTTTGCTGATACAAAAATCCGGGATTTGTGCCTTCTTCAACATCATACCAGCCGCCCCATTCATCAACGCATAAAGCAATTTTTTCTTCAGGGTCAAAGTCATCCAAGACACCTTCATTTTTCTTGATTATAGTCTCCATGTAAAGAGCCTTCTTTATGCTCTTATAAAAAAGCTCGTCCGAATACTTTGTGGCGCTTCCTTTGTTGCTCCATCCATCGGGGAAAACGTAGTGATGAAGAGTGATATAATCCATAAATCCGTGGAAAGAACGCTGGGCGCCTTCATAGCAAGCGGAAAGAACCGTCTTTGTCCAATCAGTATCATCGGTTCCCGGGCCTACGCAGATTTTCTTTATGGGATTTTTAGGGTCATAGTTTCTTATAAATGTTTGATAATGGCGGTAGAGGTCGGCGTAGTAGGAGGGGCGCATGTTTCCACCGCATCCCCAGGATTCATTACCTACAGCAAAGTAGTCTACCTTCCAGGGCTCTTTACGGCCGTTTTTCTTTCTAAGCTCTGTCATGGGAGTTGAGCCTGTGCCCGTTAAGTATTCTACCCATTCAGACATTTCTCTTACTGTGGCGGTTCCTAAATTGCCGTTAATGTAAGCTTTACATCCCAGTAATTCACAGAGCCTCATAAACTCGTGGGTACCAAAGCTATTGTCTTCCACAACTCCGCCCCAGTTTGTGTTTACCATTTTCTTTCTGTTTTCTTTAGGACCGATTCCGTCCATCCAATGGTATTCATCGGCAAAGCAGCCTCCGGGCCAGCGAAGAACCGGAACAGAGATTTCTTTGAGTGCACAAATGACATCTTTTCTGATACCGTCGATATTCGGAATCTCCGATTCCTCGCCAACGTAGAGACCTTCATATATACCACGGCCCAAATGCTCGCTGAAATGACCGTAGATATCAGGATCTATATATCCAACTTCTCGATTTTTATCTATTGTTATTTTCATTTTTAACCTTTCACGCCCCCAAGGGTGATGCCCTTAACAAAGTATTTCTGCACGAAGGGGTAAACAACAAGTATGGGAAGAAGACCCACCATTGCCATAGCCATACGAACCGAAGCCATAGGAATGGCGCTTAAGCCCACATTTGCATTTTGTATGTTTGAACTTGATTGAGAAAGAAACTGTATGTTTTGCATCATTCTGTTTAAGAGGTTTTGAACAGAATAAAGGTCGGTTCTTTTTGTGATGTATATGTAGCCATTCATCCAGTCGTTCCAGTAACCTATTCCCGCAAAGAGTGCGACTGTTGCGAGAATAGGCTTGGATAGAGGAGTAACTACGCTTAAAAACGTCCTTACTTCTCCGGCGCCGTCGATGTAGGCGGCATCCAGAATTTCTTCCGGAATGCTTGATACAAAGTAAGACTTCATAAGCATTACATTGAAGCCGTTCATCAAAAGCCCCGGAATGAGGAGAGAAAGAAAAGAGTTTTTAATGCCTAAAACGTTAGTGTAAATAATGTAGGTGGGCACCAATCCTCCGTTAAAGAGCATTGAGAAAACCACCAGGAAAGTAATAACTCCGCGGCCGGGCATTCCTTTTTTGGAGATTGCGTAGGCTAGAAGAGTTGTAATGGTCAAAGCAAGAGCTGTACCCACAATTGTAAGCACAACGGATATGCCGTAAGCATGAACAACGGAGTTACCGGTTTTAAAAATGTACTCATAGGCGTATAATGACCATTTTTTAGGAAAATATGTATAACCGTTTGCGATGATTTCATTGTTGTCTGTAAGTGAAGACGTTAATATCAAAATCATCGGAAGCAGCGCCAAGAGTGAAAAAAGAATCAGCACCGCATGGGAAAATATCTGGAATTTTTTATCGCTTCGCATTTCTTTACCTCCTAGAACAAAGCACTGTCGGGTTCAATCTTTTTAACTGCAAGGTTTGCAGAAAGAATAAGTATGAATCCTATGATTGATTGATAAAGACCTGCGGCCGATGACATGGACATATTTCCAAGTTCCAAAAGACCTCTGTAAACGTAGGTATCAATGGTATTTGTAACCGCAAAGAGCGCACCCTGGTTTTGAGGCACCTGATAAAACAAACCAAAATCCGAGTAGAAGATTCTTCCGATTGCAAGAAGAGTCATCATTATGATTGTGGGCTTTAATAAAGGAATGGTGATTTTTGTAATCTGTCTCCATTTACTGCAGCCGTCGATTGAAGCCGATTCATAGATTCCTCTGTCGATTCCAAGGATTGTTGAAAGATAAATAATGCAGTTATAACCTGTTACCTTCCAAGCGTTAACAAACACAAGGATAAAGGGCCAGTATTTCTTTTCCATGTACCACTTAATGGGTTCTTTTCCCAGCGCTCTAAGAAATGTGTTATTGATAAAGCCGTTATCGCTTGAAAGAAAACCGAATACCAGATAACTTACAATAACCATGGAAATCATAAAGGGCATAAGTATCAGGCATTGATACGTTTTCTTTAGTTTCGAGGTCATTTCCGCTAACATTATTGCAACAAACACAGCCAAAACGGTGTTAACAACTATAAATGCCAGATTGTAAAGGATTGTGTTTCTTGTAATAACGAAGGCATCCTTTGTTGCAAAAAGATATTTAAAGTTTTTAAACCCGATAAAGTCAGAGCCGAAGATTCCCTTCTTGGCATTGAATTTTTTAAAAGCAAGAACAAGTCCGGGAAGAGGCATATAGTTGTTAATGAACAAATATATAAGTCCCGGAAGTGCCATAAAATAAATCGGGATGTATCGCTTTAAGCGCTTTTTTAAGGTCTTTTTATCGGTACCTACCTTTTTTTCTTTCTCCATCGTAGTTAAAACCCTTCTTTTTAATATTGGAGCCGGTCATAAACCGGCTCCGCTTTTGTGATTAATTATGGATAAATATTAGTTAATACCTGCTTCTTTAGCCCAAGCATCAAGTGCAGCCTGCTTAGCAGCCATGTATTCTTCCAAGCCTGCAGCCTTTAAAGCATCGTTTAATTCCTTAAGTCCTGTTTCGGGATCTACAAAACCGTAGATAACCTTGCCTGAGAACTCTTCGTATGCGTTCTGTAATGCTGTGTATTCAGCAGCGTATTCGCTGTTGTCCCATGTAAATCCAAGTGCTTTAGACTTAACGGGGCAAGTATCGTTGAAGATAGCTGTCTGTTCACCAACGTCGATGGGGTCACCTTCCCAAACATGAGCTGCATACTGGTTAGGCATCATCCAAAGAACGTTAGGATAGTATTCTGAAGTGTTTGAATCAACACCGGGACCCCAGTTGATTGTGGTGTCGGCATTTACAACATATTCAACGCCTTCTTCACCCCAGCAAACGAAGTTTGCAACTACAGGGTCTGTATAGAGGGCTTCAAGAACCTGGATGGCAGCAACCTTGTTTTCACAGTTCTGGTTTAAACACCAAGGGAAAGAAGAGACAGCGGAAGAACTCATGAAAGGTTCGCCTACATCGAAAACAGTCATAGGACGTCCGCATTCACCTGAAATCTGGTTTTCATATGCGGGCTTACCGCAAGCCATCATTGCCATGTATGAACCTGACTTGATTCTGGCTGAAGCACCGTTCTTGTCTGTCATAGCATCGCCTGAAATATAGCCAGCCTGGTTCCATCTGTAGAATCTGTCACACCAGGTCTTGAATACTTCTGATTCGTAAACGTTTTCAACTTTTAAGCTGTTGGCGGGATCAAGTAATGTTCCGTAGTAGTCGCCGCCGATGTTGTCTACACAGCTACCCTGTGTAAGCATGTTGTCCTGTGTTGAGTAAACTGTCTTGTCGGGGAATGCTTCATGCATCTTTGCAAACATATCATCAACATCGTCCCAAGAGCACTTGTAGTAGCCAAGGCTGTCCTTAGTGAACTTGGAAAGGTCTACGTTTGCGCCTTCAAGATATTCTGTACCGATACAAATTGCTGCAGTCTGGATTGCGTAATCCTTAATCGGAGGAACACCGTAAAGTTTACCGCCGACACGGCAAGCATCGAAGTAATCGCTTCTTATAACGTCCTTAAGTCCGGGAGCATATGTATTAAGAAGATCTTCTTCTTCAAGGTCTGCTGTGTAACCGTTGTTTACACATGTCATGTATCCGGGTCCGCAAGTAGAGAAGAGGTCTACCTGTTCGCCTGAAGAAAGCATAAGCTTGATATCGTCGCTGTAAGCGGCTGAATCGATGATGAGAAGTTCTACATCAACGCCGAGCTTTTCTTCGGTGTACTCTGATAACTTCTGGTTGATTCTTTCGATTCCTGCGGGAGCACCTGTCCAGTCAAAGAAAGAAATGATTACTTTTTCATAAGAACCGTTCTTTTCAGCTTCGGCTTTTCTGTCTAAAATAGCCTGCTGTGCGGGAGTAACTTCATCAGAAGAAGCTTCAACTGTCTCTGATACAGTTGTTTCTGTGTTTGAAGAAACTTCCTTGGGCTCATCCTTAGCTTGTCCGCAACCTGATAAAGTTGCCACAACCATGGCTGAAGCCAACAATGTTGCTAAAAATTTTTTCATAACTACCTCCTATTTAGTTGTTACGTGTTGTTTGAACCATAGGTTACAAACGAATCCCCCGTATCCCCAATTTGATTGAAGAGCGGTAAAACGTTTTACCTGTTCGTTTTTTATTATATTAATGGCAAATTAATCCGTCAATATGGCAATATTATACAAAAGAAATAGGGCTGATTGGCATTATTTCACAGAACAGGAGGGTAAAACGGCCAAAATCAAGAAAAACGTTTTACCATAAGAGCAAAAAAACTCCATAGAAGATTTGGGTTATGCACCTGTCTTTCTATGGAGTATTTTGGTTTACTATATACTTTTTACCGATTTTCTTTCAATCAGCTTACTCTTTATTCTTATGTCTGTGACTTCATCTTTAGAGCTTAAAGGAGAAGTTACCATTTCGATTATCTTATCCGCAGCGGCATAGCCGATTTCTTCAAGGGGAAGTGCCATGGTGGTAACTTCGGGAGTCAAATAAGAGGATATTTCCTGATTATCGTATCCCATTACCGAAATGTCTTCTCCGGGGTTTAAGCCGTTTTCTTTAAGGAAAGAATAGGCGCCTGCCGCAATGGCATCTGACATACAGAAAACAGCGGTAACGTCTTTATCCATTAAAGCCTTCATGCCGTTGTAGCCACCCTGCTTATTCCAGGTTGAATATTCCACAAGGCTTGGATCAAATAAAATACCTTCTTCAAACATGGCTTTCTGAATACCAATGATACGGTTTATGGTGTGGGTGTTATCCTTTTCACCGGCGATTATTCCTATTCTTTTATGACCTTTTGAAACAAGATATTTTGTAACGTCGTATCCGCCGGATACATCATCAAGCCTGAAAGTAGGTATCTTTTGATCTGCGGCTATGGCATAGGACATTACTATGGGAAGATTATTTACACTTTCTAATTTATTTACCGTATGCTCGTGGCCACCAACGTAGATTATTCCGTCCACATTCATGGCATCCATCTTGGCAAGTACCGGCTGAAGAGCCGACTGAAACAATGCTTCGTCGTGCATCCAACGGCCTGACCATCTTCCGAAAAGCCGCATGTTTTCTATTACAACGTTGTATCCGTGCTCTTCACAGCAATTCATGATGCCTTCAATTATAGAAGGAGCGGAGAAGACGATAAGGTCTTCCGCAATAATTCCTATATTTTTAGAAGCGATGGCACGAAGGTTTTTGGCAAGGTAATTGGGCCTATAGCCTGTCCTTTCCACTTCTTTTCTTATTTTATCCGCAATTTCGTCGCTTACTTTGTTCTTCTTTCCGTTTAAAACATTGGAAACGGTAGTGATGGAAACATTGCAGGCTGCCGCTATATCCTTAATTGTGACCGATGATTCTAAATTCCTCTTTGACATGTTTTTCCCCTATAGAAAAAGTTTTACTAAAATTGTATCATTTTTTTGAAATTTGTAAATATAATCAAGGGTAAAACGTTTTACTTTTTTACCAAAATCCGATGTTTTTTCTTTTAAAAAGGATTGTTATATGCCGGGTTTAGGTAAAATAACAGGTAAAACGATAAAAATATTATAAAAAAGAAACAAATATAAAATATCGATTAACAATTAGCACTCTCGCTTGACGAGTGCTAATTTGAGTTATATAACAAAATTGAAGTTAGGAAATTAAGAAATTCACTAAAGGGGGTGAATATATGAACATCACTAAATTTACGCAAAAATCGAACGAAGCGCTTCAGGATACAGAAAAGATCGCGCTTGAATATTCGAATCAGGAAATAGAGGAAGAACATCTTCTTTTGGCACTATTAAGGCTTGATGACAGCCTTATTTTAAAGCTTATAGAGAAGATGGAAATAAATGCGGAGCACTTTACGGACAGGGTTATTAAAGAAATTGAAAAGCGTCCTAAAGTGCAGGGCGGAAATCCTTATATAGGTCAGTATTTAAATAAGGCTCTTACCTTTGCGGAAGATGAAGCAAAGGCTATGGGGGATGAATACGTATCCGTTGAGCATTTGTTTCTTTCTATATTAAAGAATCCAAGCAAAAGCATTAAAGCTTTGCTTTCAGAGTACGGCCTTAACAGGGAACGTTTTTTAAAGGCTTTATCTACCGTAAGAGGAAATCAAAGAGTGGTTAGCGACAATCCCGAGGCTACATACGATACCTTAAATAAGTACGGTCGCGATCTTGTGGAAGTTGCAAGGGCCAATAAGCTTGATCCGGTAATAGGAAGAGATTCTGAAATAAGAAACATTATTCAAATTCTTTCAAGGAAAACTAAGAACAATCCCGTTCTTATCGGTGAGCCCGGTGTTGGTAAAACGGCGGTAGTTGAGGGCTTGGCCCAAAGAATTGTTGCTAAAGACGTGCCCGATAACTTAAAGGATAAAAGACTGTTTTCTTTGGACATAGGATCCTTGATTGCAGGGGCCAAGTATAGAGGCGAATTTGAGGAAAGACTTAAAGCCGTTTTGGAAGAAGTTAAAAAGTCAAACGGCGAAATAATTCTATTTATCGATGAGCTTCACACAATCGTTGGTGCAGGTAAAACAGACGGAGCCCTTGATGCAGGTAACATGTTAAAGCCAATGCTTGCAAGAGGTGAACTTCACTGTATCGGTGCCACCACACTTGATGAATACAGAGAGTACATTGAAAAAGATGCGGCTTTGGAGCGTCGTTTCCAACCTGTATATGTTGAAGAACCTACAGTCGAAGACACGATTTCTATTTTAAGAGGACTTAAAGAGCGTTACGAAGTGTTCCACGGCGTAAAGATCTTGGATAATGCACTTGTTAGCGCCGCAACCCTTTCTCACAGATACATAACCGACAGGTTTCTTCCCGATAAGGCAATTGACCTTGTGGATGAGGCCTGCGCACTTATAAAAACCGAGATGAACTCAATGCCGGTTGAAATCGATGAATGCAAGCGTAAGGTTATGCAGCTTGAAATCGAAGAGGCGGCTCTTAAAAAAGAAACCGATAAGCTAAGCCAAGATAGGCTTGAAGCTTTAAAGAAAGAACTTGCGGAAGAAAAAGAAGAGCTTACCAACATGATGACTCGTTGGGAAAACGAGAAAAAGTCGGTTGAGCGCTTGTCTGAGCTACGTGAAAAGATTGAAGATACCAACGCTCAGATTCAGGCCGCAAGCAGAGACGGAAACTACGAAAAGGCCGCAGAGCTATCATACGGAGAATTGCCTAAATTAAAGAAAGAGCTTGAGCAGGCTGAAAAGGATAATGAAAAGAAAGAGCTTGAGCTTGTGCATGAAGCCGTTACGGATGAAGAAATCGCTAAGATAATTTCCCGTTGGACAAAGATTCCTCTTAGTAAGCTTACAGAATCAGAGAGAAACAAAACTCTTCATCTTGATGAGGAACTTCATAAAACGGTTGTGGGTCAAGACGAAGCAGTTACAAAAGTAACGGAAGCCATTATAAGATCCCGTGCGGGAATTAAAGACCCCAACAGGCCCATCGGTTCCTTCCTTTTCTTAGGACCTACCGGTGTAGGTAAGACAGAGCTTTCAAAAGCTTTGGCCCAGGCACTGTTTGACGATCCTTCGAATATGGTAAGAATCGATATGAGTGAGTACATGGAGAAATTCTCAGTGTCTCGTCTTGTGGGAGCGCCTCCCGGATACGTCGGATACGAAGAAGGTGGACAGTTGACGGAAGCTGTAAGAAGAAAACCTTACTCCGTAGTTTTGTTCGATGAAATCGAGAAAGCTCATCCCGATGTATTTAACATTTTGCTTCAGGTGCTTGATGATGGTCGAATCACCGATTCTTTGGGCAGAACCGTAGACTTTAAGAATACGATTTTAATCATGACTTCAAACATCGGTGCCCCTGCACTACTTGAAGGCATTCAGTCTAACGGCGAAATAAGCGAAGAAGCAAAAAATGAAGTAATGGGCTTACTTAAAGGCTCATTTAGACCTGAGTTTTTAAATCGTCTTGATGAAATCGTTATGTTTAAGCCTTTGACAGAGAGCAACATGGCTAACATCGCTCGCCTTGTTATAAATGATCTTTCTGAAAGACTTAAAGACAGAGAGATTAGCTTAACCATCTCCGATGAAACTTTAAATGTAATTGCAAAGAACGCATACGAGCCTCAATACGGCGCCCGTCCTTTAAAGCGTTACATCCAAAAGACAATCGAAACGGAAGTTGCAAAGCTTCTTTTGTCAGATACCTTGTCTGCAGGAGATACCATCGAAATCTGCCATGACGGAGACATTATCTATTGTAAGAAACAATAATTGAGTCAAACTCAAAAAGCCCTCGTCCGAAAGGACGGGGGCTTTTATAGTCTTAAGTGACATTTTCATCGCTACTTAGTATAATTAAGAAAGATTATGAAAAAAACGGACGACGAATTATATTCTAACTTCATAGCGGGCGAAACTAAAAGCTTTGATGAACTTACGATTCGTTACGGCGATGCCTTGGTTCATTATCTAAACAACATCCTTCACAACATGGAGGATGCGGAAGATTTAATGATAGAGGCGTTTGCAAGGATCATGGTAAAGAAACCTGCAATAAAACCGGGCGGCTTTAAAGCGTATTTATATAAAACCGCGCACAACCTTGCAATGAATCAAATCAAGTTTAGCGTTCGTCACGAATGCTTTGATATATCCGACATGGAAGAAGTGCTTTCAAACGGCACTACCACAGAAAGTGAGATAACGGATAAAGAGCGAAGAAACATCCTCAACCTTTGCATGGAGCGAATAGACCCTGAACTAAAGGAAGCGCTTTACCTTATTTATTTTGAAGGTCTTAGTTACAAAGAAACCGCTTCGGTTATGAAGAAAACTGTAAAAAGGGTGGATAAACTCTTGCAGCGAGCTAAGGTCAGTCTAAAGACCGAGCTATCCAAGGAGGGAATAGACAATGCGTACTGACGAAGAACGTATTTTGGAGATACATAGTAGAGCTAAAGAATTAAAAGAAGAAAAGCAAAGAAAGCAGTCTTTACTGATAACCGGAGCCTCTGCTTTGGGTTGCCTTGCTTTAATAATAATTATTTCTTTAAGCGCGGCATCCGTTTCTGATTTTTCAGTGGCGGAAGCGGGAGCACAGGGAATGAGAGCGAGCATGCTCTCAGGTAACAGCGCCCTTAAATTTGTGGTTGTCGGAATCCTTGCTTTTTTGCTCGGATGTTCCTTTACAATCTTTTGCATGAAATTTAAGAATAAACAGGATAACGAAGAAAAGGGAGAATAACAATGCCGGTTATAGAAAGCATAGACAACATAATACAGCTTGTCACAACCGGTTTTTGCACGGCTTTTTCTGCGTGCCGACTTGTCGCCACAAAGAGACGCGAGTGGGCTATTTTAACTCTTGCGGGAGCGGTTTGCTTTCTCGGCGACCTTTATTGGCAGTTATATTTGCTTTTCTACGGAAAAACTCCCGAGTATTCCTACATATCGTACATAGGATGGTATGCGGGCTATCTTTTCCTTTCGCTTTTGGTAGTTGAAATAAGAGGGGAGCGAAAAGCAAAGTATAATCGTTGGCTTTTCTTGGTTCCTGCTTTTACAATCGGCATGGGTATTTTCTACCTTCAATGGGGAGATTTAATCGGAAACATCATATCGGCCACGCTCATGGGAATTTTAATATGGGTATCCGTCGATGCACTCATCATGGCAAAGAATGAAAAGAAGAAAGAAAGCGTTTTTCTTTATATAACGATACTCATATTCTGTTTTGCGGAATACGCTATGTGGACGGCTTCTTGCTTTTGGCAGGGCGACACTTTTATGAATCCTTATTTCTGGTTTGATATTTTGATGTCATCTGTCTTTTTGGCATTACCGTTTGCGCTTAAAAAGGCGGTGAAATATGAATAATATCGAAAACATCTTTATGTGCCTTGCGGCGCCGCTTTTAATTGCATCAACGGTAACAAAAGAAAGAGGAAGACGCTTGATGATTTTTATGCTTACGGGCATGGCTTCCTGCTTGTTTTCTTCTTATATAAGCACTTTTATTGCTGCCGCACAGGGAGCGGATGTAATCTCTGCATCGCTTGAAATATCTCCCTTTGTGGAAGAAATCATGAAACTCTTTCCGTTAATTTTCTATATCCTTGTATTCGAACCGACTGTAACATCAGACATCCTTGATGCATGCATGATGACAGCGATAGGATTTGCAACCTTAGAAAATGTGTGCTTTCTTATGACGAATGGTTCGGAAGACATTATAGAGCTTGCAATCCGAGGCTTTGGTACAGGCACAATGCATGTTGTTTGCGCAAGCTTCGTTGCTTTCGGATTACTTCACTTGTGGAACCGATTGTGGCTTAGAGTTGCCGGAACGGTTGCTTTCTTGTGCGCCGCCACCACCTTCCACGGCATTTTCAACGTGTTGGTATCTCAAACAGGAATCCCTATGTACATAGGTTTCATAATTCCCGTTGGAACTATGGTGGGAATTTTGGTGCTTCGAAAGAGGCTTAAGTTAAGAGGGATTATATAAAAACAATTCGTTAAATTTCATATTAAAACTATAAAAGTTGGTCTTGGGATCAACTTTTTTTAATTTCAGGGGGGAATTTTGAAAGATAAGTTGTCTAAGTATATAAAGGGATGTTTTTCGATTCTTGTAAGAAAGGAGATTCCATGAAGAGTAGTGAAGAAAGAATCAATCTTGTTCACATGCGAGCGAGAGAGATAAAGAAAACTCGTGATAAAAGAATAAAAGTATCAAGCGGATGCCTTTGTGTAATGTTGCTTTCATCTTTGGTTACTATGATTGGAACTTTCACAACAAGATATTCCGCTTCGGATAACCCCGCGTTATATACAGGCGCATCGCTTCTTGATTCAAGCGCCGGCGGATATGTGCTCACGGCGGTCGTTGCATTTATGGCAGGTGTTGTCATTACTGTGAGTATAAAGAAGTACATAGAAAGACATAACTAATTGGATAGATTATAAACACGAATAAAAAAGTAAGGGAGGACATTGGAATATGAAAGGAAGAATAAAGAAAGGTTTTGCATTTGCCTTAAGCACAGTATTGCTTGTTACATTTTTAGTGCTTACGAACTTTGCCGGTATTTGTCCGCAAAAAGCATTTGCTTCATCTCCGGTGCAGGTGATTAGTAATGGTGACGATTTTAAGACTGCAATTGATAATGCTAGTACGGACTCTGATAACCCGACGCTTATACAACTGGGCGGGGATATTGATTTGTCTGCTGATGAAATTCTGGTATTATCCGGAAAATATGTTGAACTGGATTTGGGAGGTAAAATATTAACAGTAGAAAAGTTTGATGTTTTTGGCAATTTGACTGTTAATGGACCGGGTTCTTTACTTATAGGTGAATATGCTGGCTCTCTTGTGAAAGTATTTTCAAGTGGGGTATTTACTCTGAAGGGAGGGATTCTTGATAGTTCCGGAATAACAGCAGTTGATGTGAGCAGCGGAGGTAACTTTTTTATGTACGAAGGAACTATTTCAAATTCGGGGGGAAGTGTATTAAGTATTTATGGAAATGCTACTATTTCCGGTGGCACAGTAAAATGTGATGGTTCATCCGGAAGGGCCGCAAGTGTTAGGCAAACAGGAACATTGACTATCAGTGGAGGCACATTACAAGGTCCGCATCGTTCATTGGAGATTTCAGGTGGAGGGCAGGTGATCCAGACCGGAGGAACGCTGATTGGCGAAATATATGACTATAATTTCCAGGGAGGGACTAATCCTGCATATTCTGCAATATCTTTTGCGGCAAATGGTGGATCAGGCAGGATGGCACCGCAGGCTGTTCAAAAAGATGTAGATATTGCGTTGACGGCAAATTCTTTCACCCGCGATGGGTATTCTTTTGATGGATGGAAAGATAGTGCCGGAAATGATTATGCAGATGGGGCTACAGTTAACATTAATGCGAATATGACATTGACAGCTCAGTGGAAGTTAAACTCATCGCCTGCATCTACGACTACTCCCGGCACATCAACAGCACCTTCATCCGCACCTTCAACTTCAGTCGAGGAAGACGATTCAAGCAACGAATCGCGTGATGAACTTAGCAAAAAACTTGCGACAGCAATAGCGCTTGGTGGACAGCAGACAATTGAAATGAATGACAGAAATACATTGTCATATGACGTTATGAAGACTTTACAGGATAATCCAAATCTTACACTTGTATTGAGTTACAGTTACGAGGGAAAGGATTATAATGTCACACTTCCCGGGTACATGGTTAAGGCCGATGATTCCATACCATGGTACGGACCCTTATATCTTTACGGAAATTACGGAATGATAAGCGCAAATGCTATAACGGCAACACCATCAAACAGAACCTACACTGTTGTATCGGGAGATACATTAAACAGAGTTGCCGCAAAACTTGGAACATCTGTGCCGAGTCTTGTTTCTTTAAATAAGATAAATAACCCTGACTTTATAAGTGAAGGACAGGTTTTAAATTATTAATCTTTCTTTGAATATTGTTTTTTCGAACACCCGCCCATTAGGGCGGGTGTTATGCTATAATAATCAACATAGTTAGATTATTTTGACAGGTGAACTATGGACATTTTTCAGATGATGGAACAAAAGAATAAAGAAAAGGAATCCCCTCTTGCATCAAGGTTAAGACCTAAGACCATTGATGAAGTGGTTGGGCAGGAGCATATCTTGGGTAAAGATAAGCTTTTGTATCGCGCGATTAAGGCAGACAAGCTTAGTTCCGTTATCTTTTACGGACCTCCCGGAACCGGCAAGACCACACTTGCAAAGGTTATCGCAAATACTACAAAGTCTGAGTTTTGCCAGATTAATGCAACAGTAGCCGGCAAAAAAGACATGGAAGAAGTTGTTGCTGCCGCCAAAGAAGTTAGGGGCGCGTACAATAAAAAAACCATTCTTTTTATAGACGAAATACATAGATTTAATAAGGGGCAGCAAGACTATTTGCTTCCTTTTGTTGAGGACGGAACCATTACATTAATCGGTGCCACAACAGAGAACCCCTACTTTGAAGTAAACGGAGCTTTGATTTCAAGATCTCAGATTTTTGAATTAAAGCCATTATCATTTGAAAACATAAAAACACTTATAAATAAAGCACTGACTGACAAGGTCAACGGCCTTGGATCCTTTGACGCGGTGATAGAAAGCGATGCTCTTGAATTCCTGGCAGATCAGGCAGGGGGAGACGCAAGACGTGCTCTTAACGCTATCGAACTTGGCGTTATGACGACTGAACGTAGTGAAGATAAAAAGATACATATAACGCTACAAGTAGCCGAAGAGTGTATTCAAAAGCGTGCCGTATTATTTGATAAAGACGGAGACAATCACTACGATACCATTTCTGCATTTATTAAAAGCATGAGAGGCTCAGACCCCGATGCAGCGGTTTATTATTTAGCTAAGATGCTTTATGCGGGAGAGAGCGTAACTTTCATAGCAAGAAGAATGATGATTTGTGCGTCTGAAGATGTTGGAAATGCAGACCCTATGGCGCTTGTTGTTGCAACAAGTGCGGCGCAAGCCGTTGAAAGAGTGGGAATGCCGGAAGCTCAGATTATTTTATCTCAGGCTGTTACATATATCGCAACTGCGCCTAAATCAAATGCCGCTTGCGTGGCAATTGAAGAAGCGACCGGAGCGGTCAATGAGAAAGGAAACCTTCCCATACCGACTCATTTGCAGGATGCCCACTACAAGGGAAGCGCTAAATTAGGCCACGGAATCGGATATAAGTATTCTCACGATTATAAAAACCATTATTGCAAGCAACAGTACTTACCATATGAGCTGACGGGCACTCAGTTTTATCGCCCTTCATATAATGGTTACGAGCAAAAAATAATTGATCATATGAAGAGAATAAAGAAGGAAGCGGAGGATTAACCTTATGGAAAAGAATGGTAAAAAAAGGGTGGTTATGATTTCTCTTGACGCTGTCGGAAAGAGAGATATGGAGTATCTTTTACAAAAGCCCAATTTTAAGAAAATTGTTGAAAACGGAGCTTTTTGTTCTAACGTATCAAGTGTTTATCCTTCACTTACATACCCCGCTCACTCATCCATAGTGACGGGTATGACGCCTGATCATCACAGAATAGTTACAAACACAAAGCTTCAGCCAAACAACAAAACTCCCGACTGGAGATACAAAGAAAAATACATTCAGGCTAAGACAATTGTCGATATAGCTAAAGAAAAGGGCATGAAAACCGCAGCATTTCTTTGGCCCGTAATGGCAGGAGCAAAGATTGATTACAACATTCCGGAAGTAATGTGCACACGCCCTTATCACAACCAGGTGCTTTTATGCTTAAAGAACGGTACCCCTAAGTTTTTGCTTGAAGTAAACAATAAATTCGGGCACATCAGAAAAGGCATTTCACAGCCTGCTTTAGACGATTTTGTGACCGCAAGCGTAGAATACACAATCGATAAGTATGACCCCGATTTTATGCTTATTCACTTTACGGATGTTGATACAAACCGCCATGACTACGGTGCTACGGGAAAAGAAATTACCGCGGCTTTGGACAGACATGACGAAAGACTTGGAAATATCCTTAAATGGCTTGAAGCAAAGCGCCCTATGGACGATACAACCGTTATCGTGCTTGGGGACCACTGCCAGATTGATGCCCATACAATTACCTATCTTAACAAGGCTTTTGTTGACAAGGGTTACATCACGCTTAAGAACGGAAAAGTCACGGATTATAAGGCTATCACCAAGACCTGCGACGGTTCCACCTACGTATATTTAAATCCAAAGAAAACATATACCGAAAAGTTTTATGATGAATTCATAGATTTCTTAAACGAATTAAAGAAAAACGAAGCTCTTGGAATAGAAGAAATATACACATCCGATGAGGCAAAAGAAATGGGAGCGGATTCTGATTGCTTTTGCATGATAGAAGGTAAGGAAGGCTTCTATTTCCTTGATAATTACGATGTTTTAACCGAATTGGTCAACGAGACAAAGAACCATAAAATGCTTGCCATTCATGGTTGCCTTCCTACAAAAGAATTAAACAAAACCTTCTTTGCGGCATGGGGAAAAGGCATTAAGAAGGGTGCGAGGGTTGAAGAAATGCATCTTTGGGATGAAGGCCCCACAATTGCAAAGATTCTTGGCGGTAGCTTAGGCAGAACAGACGGAAAACTTATAGAAGATATTTTTGAGTAAAGAAAAAGCCCGAATCATTTCGGGCTTTTAAAATAGCTTTTCAACAAGTAAATTGTAAACATCCTGATTGGCCGTTTCCCATTTATCGCAAATGGACGCCGCCAATTCTTCCGTTGGAACAGACATTGTAAGATTTACAAGATTTATGTTCTTTTCACGGATTATCATGTTTGCTTCGTATTCACCGGTTGTTGACTTATAGTAATTTGAAAGAACGGACACTTCATTTTTTAATTCATATTCGTTTTCTTTAAAATACTTATCGATTTCTTCTCTTATGGAAGAACTGATTCTGTTTTCAAAGAAACCAAGTGTCTGCCTTCCCTCTTCGGTAATTTCCAAATGAGTACGGTTTCTGATGGATTTTGCTCTCACCATGTCGGCGTCCGTAAGCTCTGAAATTGCCTGCTGAAGCTTTAAAAACGTAGTGTATTCTTTTTCCAAAATAAAATCGCCCACCTGAGCTTTTGTTAAGGGAAAGTTTACTCTGTCAAGCATATACAGCACTATTAACTTATAAAGTGTAATAGGATCTTGTGTCATTAAAAAACCTCTAAAATTCACTCTTTACTTTTTTTAAAAAGGCAATTATAATCATAACCATAAAAAAATTGTTTTTCAAGTTAATCATTAAACTTCTAAACAACTATCATCAACCGGATGGTATCCGAGCACGGATACTTCTTAGTTAACCTGCATTTACCCACAGGAGGAAAAATGAGAGAAAGATATGAAACACTCGCTATACGCGATTTGCGTGCTATAGCAAAAATCAGAGGCATTAAAGGTGCGTCCAGTATGAGTAAAGGACAGGTAATCGAAATGCTTGTTCTTTTAGACGAAACTGAAGAAAAGGCCAGAGTTGCCGCAAACTATGAAGCAGGAACCATTTCCGCAGAGGAAGATTCCCAAGAAGGAGACGAAGAAAAGAAAACGGCTCCCAAAACAAGAGCACCCCGCACGGTTAAGGCAAAGCCCAGCGATAACCCCATCGAGGAAGCTTTTGAAAGACAGGCTGCTTTAAATCCCGGAAAAAGCGTGGAAGACATGAAGCAGTTGTATCTTGAAAGAAAACAGAAAGAAGACGAAGAGAGAAACGTCGACAGCGGTATTATCGCCAAAGGTATTTTGGAAATCATGCCCGACGGCTTCGGATTCATAAGATGTGAAAACTATTTGCCCGGAGAAAACGACGTTTACGTTGCTCCCGGCATTATCAGAAAATATGGCTTAAGAACCGGTGATATCGTGGAAGGTTCCACAAGAGTGAAGGCCGCAAGCGAAAAGTTTTCCGCTATCATGACTTTAAAGTCTGTTAACGGCTACAATCCCGACACCATTCCAAGCCGCATAAGCTTTGAAAACTTAACACCCATTTTCCCGGATGAAAGAATCAAACTTGAAATGCCCGGTTCCACCGTTGCAATGCGTGTTATGGACTTGTTAAGCCCTGTAGGAAAAGGCCAAAGAGGTATGATTGTATCTCCTCCCAAAGCCGGTAAAACTACATTATTAAAAGAAGTTGCAAAGTCTGTTAAAAGAAACAATCCCGAAATTCACATGATTATTCTTTTGATTGACGAACGTCCCGAAGAAGTTACAGATATTAAGGAAGCTATCGAAGGACCTAATGTAGAAGTTATCTATTCAACATTTGATGAACTTCCCGAACACCACAAAAGAGTGTCCGAAATGGTTATAGAGCGTGCAAAGCGTCTTGTTGAGCATCATAAAGACGTAATGATTTTACTTGACTCAATCACACGTCTTACAAGAGCTTACAACTTAACCGTTCCCCCGTCAGGACGTACACTTTCAGGTGGTCTTGACCCTGCGGCTTTACATATGCCAAAGCGTTTCTTTGGTGCCGCAAGAAACATGCGTGAAGGCGGTTCTTTAACAATCCTTGCTACAGCCCTTGTTGATACAGGCTCAAAGATGGATGACGTTGTATACGAAGAATTTAAGGGAACAGGTAACATGGAAATGGTACTTGACCGTAAGCTTTCAGAAAAGCGTATTTTCCCTGCAATCGACATTGCAAAGTCAGGTACAAGAAGAGACGACCTTCTTCTTACAAAGGAAGAAATCGACGCTGTCAATATGCTTAGAAAGGGTATTAACGGCTTAAAACCCGAAGAAAGTGTGGACAGAATCCTTGATATGTTCTCTAAGACCAGAGGAAATACAGACTTTATACATATGGTAAATAAAATTCAGCTTTTCTAAGCTGAATGAGGAGGGGTAATGAAAACAAACAAAAAAAATATCGTTTCAGCTTTGATTTTATTGGCTGTATTTGTGATTTTTACAGTACTTATCAAAACAGTTAACGTAGCGGCCATAGGTCCGGAAGGCACAAGCGTAGGATTTGCATTTATAAATGAAACATTTAAAAATGTATTTCCCTTTAGCGAAACCTTTTATAAGTTAAGCGAATTCCTTGGATACTTAGCGCTACTAACCTGCGGTTTCTTTGGATGTGTGGGCTTAGCACAGTTAATTAAAAGAAAGAGCTTAAAGAAGGTAGATAAGGACATTTATGTCCTTGCAGGCTTTTACATCGTAGTGCTTGCCTGCTACGCTTTATTTGAAAAGATTGTCATTAACTATCGCCCCATAATTTTGGACGAAGGCCTTGAAGCATCATACCCTTCAAGCCACACAATCTTAAGCCTTTGCGTATTTGCTTCCGCAGCCTACATGGTTGAAAGATATTTAAAGAATTCAAAGACACTTAAAACCATCCTTGGCACAGCAGCCATCGTTTTATCCGTAGTAACAGTAGTTTTCCGCGCCTTCAGCGGAGTACATTGGTTTACGGATATTATCGGCGGCGTGTTACTCTCACTCGCTCTTTTGAATTTATTCTTAGCATTTTTATCTAAAGAGGAATAGATTTAATATTAGGCACCCTCTGTAAATCAAATGCACCGGCAAATTATGTAATGTATTTGAGACCCTTTGTGAGGGTTGGTGCTTGGCGAGGTATTTTCGAGCCTAGCATCCGTTACGCTCACAACGGAGCGGGAGCGTGTCGAAAAACATTATATAATTTGTCGGTGCATTGACTACAAGACAGTGGCGCCAATAAATTAAATTTTGCCACTTGCTTTAGATAAAACTCTATGCTACAATGATAAAGCTGTTTATATGATGACAGCAGTGGATGAGAACAAGAGATACTATTAATATACAGTTTAAATGAGGTGAAAAGATGAAAGAAGGAATTCATCCTGAGTACTATCAGGCAACAGTAACCTGCAACTGTGGTAACACATTCGTTGTAGGATCAACAAAGCAGGAAATCCACGTAGAAGTTTGCTCTAAGTGCCATTCATTCTACACAGGCCAGACAAAGACCGCTAGAACCGACGGACAGATTGAGAAGTTCAATAAGAAGTACGGTGTAAAGTAATAAGAAACTAACGATAAGGTTGAGATTTTGGTCTCAACCTTTTCTTCTTTAAATCGTAGAATTAAAAGAAGGAGAGGGTTATGGCTACAAAGAAAAAAGGAAGATACTCAGGAATCGGCGGACAGGCCGTTTTGGAAGGTATCATGATGAAGAATAAAGATAAATACGCAGTGGCAGTCAGAAAGGCCGATGGGGAAATCGAAGTCGACATTGACGAGTACACAGGTGTAACAAAGGGTAATGTTTTAAAGAACCTTCCCTTTTTAAGAGGCGTATTTAATTTTATAGATTCTTTGGTGCTTGGCATGAAGGCGATCAACTATTCGGCGTCTTTTTATGAAGATGAAGAAGATAAGGCTACCGCTTTTGATAAAGTAATGGAGAAGATTTTTAAAGATAAAACGGAGAAAGTTTTGACAGGTTTTATCACATTCCTTTCTGTTTTGCTTGCAGTGGGAATATTCATTTTCCTTCCCTATTATTTAACCGCTTGGATCACCAAAAACGTTAGAAACGACACACTTACGGCTTTGATAGAAGGCGTAATAAGAATTATTATTTTTGTTCTTTATATAGTGCTTATTTCAATAAGCAAAGACATTAAACGAGTATACAGATATCATGGAGCAGAGCATAAGTGCATAAATTGCATCGAGCACGGAAAGCCCTTAACGGTTGAAAACGTCATGAAATCATCAAGACTTCATCGCCGTTGCGGCACAAGTTTTCTTTTGCTTGTAATTTTGATCAGTGTAATCCTTTTCTTCTTTATAAGAGTGGATTCACCCGTGTTAAGACTTGTAATCAGACTTTTGCTTATACCCGTCATTGCAGGAATCTCTTATGAGCTTCTTCGCTTTGCAGGTCGCTCCAATAACATCATTGTTAAGATTATTTCAGCTCCCGGACTTTTGCTTCAAAAGTTAACCACCAAAGAGCCCGACGAATCAATGGTTGAAGTTGCCATTGCTGCTGTTGAAGCTGTATTTGACTGGAAAGACTTTTTGAAAGAAAAGTTTGACTTAAAGGAAGAAGAATACAATCTTACTAAAGAAAACACACAACAATGAGATATAAAGAATTGTATGAACTCGGCTGTCTTAAATTGAAGGCAGCCGATATTTCGGATTATAAGACAGATAGCAGACTCTTGCTTGAAGCGGTTATGAATACTTCCATGAACGACCTTTTTGTGCGTCCCGATATGGAAGTTAGCGAAGAGAGTGAAAGAAAATATAACGAGTATTTGACTTTAAGATCTAAGCACACTCCTCTTCAGCACATAACGGGAAAGCAGGAATTTATGGGGCTTGAATTTAAAGTTAGCCCCGATGTTTTGGTGCCAAGACAGGATACGGAGAACCTTGTTGAAGAAGTGTTAAAAGACTTACATGACGGGATGAGCGTGCTTGATATGTGCACAGGCTCAGGATGCATTCTTTTAAGCTTACTTCACTATTCAAACGATTGTACCGGTGTTGGCGCGGATATAAGCGAGAAGGCTCTTAATATAGCAAAAGAAAACGCAAAGAACTTATCAATTGAGAGCGCAACTTTCATTAAGAGCGATTTATTTGAAAATGTTAGTGGAAAGTTTGATATACTTGTTTCAAACCCACCCTATATAAGAACCTGTGAAATTGAAAACCTTATGCCTGAAGTAAGGGACCATGATCCATTCATAGCCCTTAACGGACATGAGAGCGGAGTGTATTTTTATGAGAAAATTATTGATAGGGCAGGCGAATTTCTTAAAAGAGGATCACTTGTAGCTTTCGAAATCGGAAACGATGAGGGAAGCGAAGTTAAGTCCCTCATGGAAAACGCAGGCTACAAAAATGTTGAAATAATTAAGGATTATGGCGGAAACGACCGAATTGTGAAGGGTTATTTCGCCAAGGATTAATTTAGGAGATTTTATTATGTTTGATAAATTAGAGAACCTTCTTTTAAGATTCGAAGATATAATGCAAGAGCTTTCATCCCCCGGTGTAACCGATGATGCAAAGCGCTTTAGAGAGCTTATGAAAGAGCAGGCAAACTTAACACCTATCGTTGAAGCTTATAAGAAGTACAAGAAAGCAAAACAGGATATAGAAGACAGCCTTTCAATGCTTGAAGAAGAATCCGACGAAGACATGAGAGAAATGCTTAAGGAAGAACTTCAGAATGCAAAAGACGATGTTGAAAAGCTTGAAGAAGAGTTAAAGATTTTACTTCTTCCCAAAGACCCTAACGATGATAAGAACGTTATCGTTGAAATAAGAGCAGGTGCGGGTGGAGACGAAGCTGCACTCTTTGCTGCAGAAATCTATCGTATGTACGTACACTTTGCTGAAAAGCAGCACTGGAAGATAGAACTTGTAAACGTTGATGAAATCGGCATCGGCGGTATGAAAGACGTTGAATTTATGATAAGCGGTAACGGAGCTTATTCTAAGCTTAAATATGAATCGGGCGTACACCGCGTACAAAGAGTTCCCGAAACAGAATCAGGCGGAAGAATTCACACATCTACAGTAACCGTTGCTGTTATGCCCGAAGTAGAAGACGTTGATGTAGTTATCGATGAAAAGGATATTCGTATCGACGTTATGAGAGCTTCCGGTAACGGTGGTCAGTGTGTCAACACAACCGACTCTGCCGTACGTCTTACTCACTATCCCACAGGTATTGTGGTTTATTCGCAGACTGAAAAGTCACAGCTTCAAAACCGTGATAAGGCCTTTGCATTACTTAGAGCAAAGCTTTATGATTTAGAGCTTCAAAAACAGCACGATGAAGAAGCGGAGCTTCGCCGTTCACAGATCGGAACCGGCGACAGATCTGAAAAAATCAGAACTTACAATTTCCCTCAAAGCCGTGTTACAGACCATCGTATAGGTCTTACCACTCACAACCTTGAAGGCGTTTTGGACGGAGATATCGAAGAAATTCTTGATAGCCTCATTGCGGCAGATCAGGCTGCAAAGCTTGCCAAGATGGAGCAAAGAAACTGAGACGTACTTTTGTCTGACCCTTTAAATTTGAGGAAATAATAATGATAGACTTAATATTGGACGTTTGCCTGGATGCGGTAATAGATACTGCTAAGCTTTTGCCTTTTTTGTATCTTACGTATCTTGCAATGGAATATCTTGAACATAAGATAACGGTTAAAAGCCTTACAGCCATTCAAAGAGCAGGAAACTTCGGACCCTTAATAGGAGGCGCTTTAGGTGCCGTTCCTCAGTGCGGATTTTCCGCTGCGGCTTCAGGATTATATGCGGGAAAGATAATTTCACTCGGAACATTGATTGCGATTTACCTTTCAACATCCGATGAAATGCTTCCCATTATGATTTCAAATAAAGCACCCATCGGATTTATCTTATCAATCGTAGGTTTAAAGCTTTTGGTGGGAGTAATCTGGGGATTTTTAATCGACAGAGTTTTCTTTAGAAACGAAAAGGCCCATGAACATATAAACATTCACGGCATGTGTGAAAAAGACCACTGTAACTGTGATAAAGGAATTTGGACATCGGCCCTTAAGCATACTCTTTCAATAGCAGGCTTTATACTATTGGTTTCTTTGATCTTAGGATTCACTTTGGAATTCATGGGCGAAGATACATTGGTGGGACTAATTTTAAACAACAAAATTTTAGGCCCGCTGTCTGCGAGCCTTATAGGTTTGATTCCAAATTGTGCGGCCTCTGTTGTAATAACAGAGCTTTATCTTGAAGGTGCAATAGGCTTTGGCTCCTTAATGGCGGGATTACTCTCCGGCGCAGGAGTTGGCTGGCTGGTATTTTTAAGAGCATCTAAGGATATAAAGAAAACTGCCAAAGTTATCTTGATTTTATTTATTACAGGCGCTTTAAGTGGCATCGTAATAGGACTTTTTAAATAATCAGCTTTGTCTGTTTACAAGTTCTTTAGGAAGAATTTTAAGCACAAGTTCTTCATATAATAGCGGATTTAAAGGCTTTGAAATATAGTCGGTAAAGCCGCTTGCCAAAAAGTATTCTTTAGCATTGGCACCCGCATCTGCAGTCATTGCCACAACAGGCACACCGACGCACTTGTGGGTGTCATCTTTATGCATGGCTTCAAGCGCATCAACACCGCTCATTTCGGGCATTCTGTGGTCTAATAAGATTAAATCAAAGTGTTCTTCTTTAATCATCTCAAGCATCTTAGGACCGCTTTCCGCTTCAAAAAACTGCATATTGGTTTCTTTTAGAAGTTCGATTGCAAGACGTCTGTTTATCTTATTGTCATCAACCACCAATACTTTGGCATCAGGGGCTGTGAAACGTTCTCTTTTAACTGTCTTTGCAAAGGCGTTCTTTATATTTAAATTGCCGAATTCTCCGATATTTTCATAGCTTGAAACTTCCTGAGGAATAAGCATGTAAAAGCTTGAGCCTTCACCCACCTTAGAGTCCACCAAAACGGCTCCGCCCATAATATCAAGGATTTTCTTTGTGATGCTCATGCCAAGACCGGTTCCCTCAAGGGCTCCGTAGTCTTTTCTTTTAAGCTGCTCAAAACGTTCGAATAGCTTTGGAATGTCTTCTTCTTTAATGCCAATCCCCGTATCGCTCACTGCAATCTTAAGTAAGATGCTTGAGTCATCTTTAGGTTCATAGGAAATCTTTAAGTCGATGTGACCTTTCTCCGTATATTTTGCGGCGTTAGACAAAACATTCATAATGACCTGTTTTACTCTGACGGCATCGCCCTTTAAAATGCGGGGAAGAGTGGGGTCTATAATCGTATTAAACTTAATTTCTTTTTCGCCTATCCTTGTTTGTGTTGATACCACCAAATCCTTAATCATGATGGCAAGGTCGTAGTCTGAGTGGGCAAGCTCGATTTTTCCCGATTCAAGCTTTGAATAATCTAAAATATCGTTAATTATTGTAAGAAGGGATTCGCCGCTTATTTTTATGTTTTCGGCGTAATCCAAAATGTTTTCTTCTTTCGATTCTCTGAGTGTAAGCTCATTTAAACCTAAAATTGCATTGATAGGTGTGCGGATTTCATGAGACATATGTGCAAGAAACTGACTCTTTGCAATGTTTGCTGCCTCAGCGGCTTCTTTTAACCTGATGGTCTCAGCCACAAAGGATTGCTCCATGGTGATGTTCTTAAGCCAGTGCACCTTACCTACGGACTTAGAACCGCTCATAATATCCACTATCGAGCAAATGTAGGTATTTGTGCCTTTGGAATAGGAATCCCCGTCCTTTAAAGACAGAAATTCATCAATCTCAGGAGTGATGTTATTTAAGGTAATTCCGTAAGCAAAGAAGTCGGAAGCATCAAACACGTCTTTTGCATGCTTGTTTGAAAAAATGTATCTGTTTAAATGGTCTGTTCCAACGATAATATCGTCTACAGTATCAAGCACAGCGTCTCTGGTTCCCTGGTTTAGAGGAAGTGTCCTGAATCTGTAGGTCATAATTAAAAGAAAATATGAGCAAACACAGAAAACAATACCGCTGTAATCGTAGCGAGCGTCAATTGAATTTGAGTATACAAAGAAACCGAATGCAGTCATGCAGGCAAATACATAAGCATAAATAATTTTTCTCATGCTCTTATAGATGACGGGTCTCTTTAATCTGCAAATGCGTATGATATGAAAGGCCATAATCAGCAGAATTATATGCCAGATTGCGTAAGCATAGAATGCAGGCCCGAAGGTAACATATCTTGTGGCGGATTCACCTTTTATGATGGCATAGGCAAGCCCTCTGTACATAAGATGATGGGAAGAATTTGTGATGGCACACATTACAAAGCATAGGTTAATAAAGCAAATGACGGCCTCTATTATTTTTGGAATTTTAAGGTGGGTAAGTAGGGTTAAAATCAAAAGATAGCAAAACCCGATAAAGGCTCCGCCAAAAAAAGAAATGTAAAGACCTGCTTCGGCCACACGTGAAGTAGGAGCATTTGCCGTTATGGCGCCGCCGAGGGCCAGAATAAACGTGCAAGTGCTTATAAGGTGTAAAAGCTGTTGTTCCTTTGTAGGAATTTTAAAGCATAAGTACAAAAAAAGAATTGCTGCGAAAACAACTGATAATTCGGAAAGTATCAGCATCACATGTCCCATATAAATTCTCCCTATACATTATTTACACTACTTATATAATAGCACATTTCAGGTATAAATATATTAGACCTTTTAATTTGTTTAAGGATATGGCAAAATAAAAATATAAAAGGTAACTGGGGTATTATGAAAGAAAAAAAGTGGATAAAACTACGACACATTATCATATCAGCTATCGCCTATCCAATTGTGTGGGCGATGACTGTCCTAAAATATCACGTTAAATTTGAACGCTTTAAGGAAGCTAGGAAGCGAAAATTCTTAATTCTTTACAATCACCAGACAGCATACGATCAATTCTTTATTGGGCTCTCTTTCGTGCGCCCGGTTTACTATCTTGCAACGGAAGACATTTTCTCCATGGGCTTTTTATCAAAGCTTTTAAGGTTTTCTGTTGCGCCTATTCCCATAAAGAAACAAACTTCAGACTTAAATGCGGTTAAGCTTTGCATTAAGGTGGCAAATGAGGGCGGAAACATTGCAATTGCCCCTGAGGGTCAAAGAACCTATTCGGGAGTCACCACATACATTAATCCTGCAATCGTGACTCTTGCAAAGAAAATAAACCTTCCAATCGCTTTCTTTAAAATTGAGGGAGGCTACGGAGTGCAGCCTCGTTGGAGCGATTGCATCAGAAAAGGTAAGCTTACCGCAAAGGTTTCTAAGATCGTGGAGCCTGAAGAATTTAACGCTCTTTCTAAGGAAGAGCTATACGACCTTATTTGTAAAGAACTATACGTTAACGAAGCAAATTCAGAAGAATCTTATAAATCAAAGAAACCTGCTGAATACTTAGAGAGAGCTGTGTACTATTGCCCTAAATGCGGGCTTTCCACTTTTATTAGCCACAAAGACACCATAAGCTGTTTAACATGCCAAAAGACAATTCGCTATACAGATAGAAAGAAACTTGAAGGTGTTAATGAGCCATTTCAATATGAGTATGTGCTTGACTGGATAAAGGCCCAGGAAAAGTACGTAAATACCCTTGATTTAACAAAGGACACAGCTACCTGTCTATACAGCGAAGCAGCGGATTTTTACAAAGTAATAGTTTATAAAAGAAAAGAGCTTATAAGTAAGGGCGCAAGGGTTTCTTTGTACCCTGACAAAGTAATCGTTAAATATGGTGAAAATGCTGAAGAAGAGTTTCTTTTTGACGAAATTAAAGCGGTTACGGTCCTTGGAAAGAACAAGCTAAACATTTATAAAGACAAAGACATTTTCCAGCTTAAGCCTTCAAAATCTTTTAATGCGGTTAAATATGTAAATATTTTCCATAGATACAAAAATATAAGGACGGGTAAAGAAAATGACGAATTTTTGGGATTATAGCGTTTGGGGAGGAGTGCTTCTTCCCGCAATACTCTTAATTGGCTTACTTGCGGGCCATTCCTTAAAAAGGTCTATTAAGGGGCTGAGAGATTCCCTCATTCCCACATCCGTTATAGGCGGCGGACTTTTACTTATTTTTTCAATAATCTATAAGCTAATATTCGGGACCAATTTCTTTGAAGAGCCCTGGTTTGGGGTAGACGGAGTGGCTTCTTTGGAAGTGCTTACCTACCACACCTTAGCCCTTGGATTTGTGGCGTCTGCCTTAAAGAAAAATAAAGACAAGGGTAACAAAGAAAGAGCAAAGGAAATCTTTAACACAGGCGTTACTACGGTTTCAACCTACTTGCTTCAAGGCATCGTGGGACTTGGAATCACAATACTCGTGGGATTTTTCATTAAGGACATATTTAAAGCAGCAGGGCTTTTGCTTCCCTTTGGATACGGCCAGGGCACAGGACAGGCTTTAAACTACGGCACGATTTATGAAACACAGCACGGTTTCTTTGGAGGAAAAAGCTTCGGACTTTCCATTGCCGCTCTTGGCTTTATAAGCGCGGGAATCGGAGGCGTGGTGCATTTGATTCTTCTTAAAAAGAAAGGAAATATTGAGGCTAAAGCAAAGGGAGACAGCAAGATTTCTTATGCTGATATTCAGGAAGAAAACGAAATTCCCATGCAGGAAAGCCTTGATAAGATCACAATGCAGGTGGCATTTACAGTAAGTGCTTATATTATCGCATACATGATAATGGGAGCTTTAGGAAGACTGGTTCCTTCCATGAAGGCGGTTATTTACGGATTTAACTTTTTGCTTGGAGTTTTATCGGGAATCCTTGTTAAGACTGTTCTTAACTTTTTAAGAAAGAAAAAAATCATTCACAGAGAGTATTTAAATAACTTCCTTTTAACACGTATTTCCAATTTCTTTTTTGACATCATGGTGGTTGCGGGAATTGCGGCAATAAGGATTGAAGTTATTAAGAAATACGGATTGCTCCTTTTAATTCTTGGTATTATAGGAGCGGTTATTACATACCTTTACAATAAGCTTGTTGCAAACAAACTCTTTAAAAATTATGCAAACGAACAGTTCCTTATGATGTTTGGAATGCTTACGGGAACCGCCAGCACCGGTATTATTTTACTTAGAGAAATAGACCCTGAGTTTGAAACACCGGCTGCGGACAACATGGTGTATCAAAACTTCCCGGCTATTGTGTTTGGGCTTCCCATGATGTTTTTGGCGCTCTTAGCCCCCACAAAGCCTGAGCTTACACTTGGCATCTTGGCGGCGTTCTTCTTGGTTATGAACGTAATACTCTTTAGAAGCTTTATATTTAAAAAGAAAAAGTGATGGCACAAACAAAAGGGCCGGTGAGAAATCACCGGCCCTTTCTTATAAATTGGCTTATGGTAGTACTTATAACTTAAACTTAGCAATGATATCGTTAAGAGTTGAAACTGCTTTCTTACATTCGCTAACCTTTTCAATGGAGTCTGTGGAATCGTTAACCATGTTGGTGGTCTTTTCTGCGATATCCGTAACACCGATTGAAGATTCGTTAACTGTTGAATCGATACCGCTGATAGCATCAACGATTGTCTCGATTTCTCTGTTAAGAGCTTCAATGCTTTCTTTAATATCACCCATGCTTGCACCGAATGTATTGGCGTCGTTTCTGTACTGTTCGGATACTTTTCCGAATTCCTGATAGTCGGCAAGTACATTGGTTTCAAGGAAGGATGTGGTTTCTGTCAAGCATTCTGACATCTTACCAACTGCTGAATTAACTTCATCAACGATATTGCTGATGTCGCCTACAGCTTCTGATGTCTGAGTTGCAAGATTACTGATTTCTGTTGCAACAACCGCGAAACCTCTACCTGCTTCACCGGCTCTTGCAGCTTCGATTGAAGCGTTCAAAGCAAGTAAGCTTGTCTGTGAAGAAATCGCCATGATTGTGCCTGTAAGTTCATTAATCTTATTAACTGCCTGTGATGCAACGATTGCATCTTCAGACTTAACTTTAACAGATTCGTAAATATTGATTGTCTTCTGGCTTGCTGTTTCAGTTGTAGCCGCAAGCTGTGAAGCACGGTCCGAAACTTCTCTTGAAAGAGATGTTCCTTCGTCTGCAAGTTTTCCGATACCCTTTGCATTTTCCTGAACATTACCAACATTTTCAGTGATAGTGGTGGTGGTAGCAGCGGTTTCTTCCATTCCGGCTGCAAGTTCTTCTGTGGTAGCGGAGTTATCTTCACAAATCGAACCGATGGTATCGATTGTAGTCTTTAACTGATTTACGTTGTCGTCAATGCTGTTGCCTGCATCGTTGATAGAAGAAACCACTTCTTTAAGAGAAGCAATCATTCTTTCAACGGCCTTAGCCATTGTACCGACTTCGTCGTTTTGCTTAGCAAGCTTGTCGCAAACATCGTCTCTTGTAAAGTCGAAGTTTGCTGTCTTGTTGATAACGGGAACCATCTGTGAAAGTCCCTTTAATGAGAAGGTTGTAACAAATACAACTATCAAAACTGCAACGAGTACGCAGATAACACCGTAAAGGATAAGGGATGTCTTCATGCTGTTTACAGAAGCAAGCATTACATCTCTGTCTGCTGTAACAACGATGATATTTCCTGCATTTGTAAATGCGTATCCGGCAACTTTCTGTGCGCCCTTGTAAAGATATGTAACGGCGCCGTTTGGAACGCTCTGGCCTGCTTTAAGCTTTTCGACAATGCCTGTAACCGCTGCGTTTTCAACAGGATTACCAATCTTAGCGGGATCTGTGTGATAAAGCATTGTTCCTTCGGGTGATACCATGTATGCGTATGAACCCTTAACACCTGTCATTTCGATTCTTCCGATAAGTTCGCTATAGTCAATCTTAATAAGCTTATCGTAGTCTGCTGTAACAAGTACGATGTTTCCTGTATCTGTAAATGAATAACCTGCTAATTTTAAAGCTCCCTTATATTCGTAGATACAATATCCGTCTTCAACAGTCTTACCTGCCTGAAGGTCAGAAACAATTCCTTTAACCGCTGCGTTTTCAACAGGGTTACCGATTTTATCGGGATTTGTGTGCCAAAGCATTGTACCGTCGGGAGATACCATGTAAGCGTAAGAGCCTTCAACACCATCGATTGTGATGTTACCAAGAAGAGTGTCGTAGTCAATCTTCATAAACTCTTCGTAGCCTGCTGTTACGATTACGATGTTTCCGTCTCTTGTAAATGAATAGCCGGCGAGCTTGGTAGCGCCTTTAAATTCATATAATACAGCTCCGTCTTCAACAGTCTTACCTGCCTGAAGGTCTGCAACAATTCCTTTAACCGCTGCGTTTTCAACAGGATTACCAATCTTTTCGGGAGTGGTGTGCCAAAGCATGGTGCCGTCTGGAGATACCATGTAAGCGTAAGAACCGTCTACCTTTTCAATAACAAGGTCGCCTAAAACTTCATCAATCTTTGAATAGTCAAGGCTTCCTGAATATCTTTGAATGGAATCCATTGCTCTTGCTGCTTCCTGTGCAAGATTCAAAGCGTAGTTTTTGTAAACTTCTTCGCCGAATTCTCTTGAAAAGTTAATTGAGATAGCAGCTTCTTCCGCAAGGTTCTTTGCATATCCGCCGTATGCCTGCTCGCCAAACTTTGTGGCAAAGTCAACGCCGATAGCGGATTCTTCCGCAAGATTCTGTGCGTAGTTTAAATAGGTTGTCTCTAATGTCTTAGAGGATCTTGATACTGCCGCCATAACAAGTACTAAGATTGCGACAAGCACAATACCGCTTGATATGAGGGTGATTCTGGTGCTTAAGCTTGAGAAAAAGTTCTGTTTTCCCGAAGCTTTTGCTGCTTTTTCCTTCTTTAGAGTTGCCATAAGCCATTGTCTCCTTCAATATAGAAACAGTTTTTTGAGTACCGTTTGTCTGCCTTGAAACGCTCAATTCCCTTCTTATCGACCTTAGACCGATGTGATCCGATGGGCATTTAGAAAAGCAGACACTTTTCAGTATTTACCAATATAAACAGAATAGACAAGCCCTGTTATACAAGAATTAACAAAAAACTAGAGTATATGTAGGGAAAACTGTTTTTATTTGGGGCACATGTGTTATTTTTTAAAAATTATTTATTTATTACAGGAGAAAAGAAACTGTGTTACGTCGCATAGTATCTTAATTACGCGGAAACATTTCGCGTTAGCATAAGGTAATTTTAAAATTTTATGGGCATTTAATTGGTTTTGATAATTGTCATATGATAGAATAAAAAAGATGAAGGCTTTTAGGGCTTTCTTCTTAATAATTACAGCAAAATCTAAAGGAGGAAGAGTATGGCAAAATATGTATGTCCTGTATGCGGTTACATTCACGAAGGAGATGAACCCCCGAAGGAGTGCCCTGTATGTCATGTAAGCGGAGACAAATTTACAAAGGTTGAAGGCGAGATTAAGCTTGCGGCAGAGCACGAATTTGGAATTTACGAAAAGACAGTTAAAAACAATCCCGATATTTCAAAGGAAGACAAGGAATATATCTTTGAGCAGTTAAAGGCTAACTTTAACGGTGAATGCTCAGAAGTAGGTATGTATCTTTGCATGGCACGCATCGCCCACAGAGAGGGTTACCCCGAAATCGGTCTTTACTGGGAAAAGGCAGCCTACGAAGAAGCAGAACATGCAGCCAAGTTTGCAGAGCTTTTAGGCTCAGATCTTGAGAGCAACATGACTTCTTCCACCAAGAAAAACCTTGCATGGAGAGTAGATTGTGAATTCGGCGCCACCAAGGGTAAATTCGACCTTGCAGCCTGCGCAAAGAAAAATAACCTTGACGCCATCCACGACACCGTTCACGAAATGGCCCGCGATGAAGCCCGCCACGGCAAAGCCCTCCAGGGCCTCTTGAACAGATATTTCAAATAATTACACATGGCATCGCGGATTTATGTTATGTTTTGAGACCCTAAGCGCGAGCGTGTCGAAAAACAACATATAAAGTTTCCGGTGCCCCCTTGAATTTCACCAGTAGAACATGCAATTCAAACAATATACTGAAAACAGACAAATTAACTAAAAATTATCTGAAAATAGTATTGACACATGGTACCTTAGGGTGTATAGTTACGATACCAAGACGGACTTAGTATTGGCAAACCAATCGCAAGGTTGGGACGCAAAGCTATAGGGCCTCATAAGAGGAACCCAAACGAGGTACCATCTTACTCGTGCTCTACGGGGGACAGTGACGATGAGGTAGCCAGTTGCCGAAACTTTAGGGCACATTGAAAAGTTGAGAGCGTAGTCGGTGCGTACCTGTCACTAGGTGAAGAGGCGCGGCTGAACTCGAAAGTGAAAGCTTTCATGAGTATGGATAATACGAACAAGGTGAGTATACAAGTAGAAGGAAGTGGAGCGTTTCGCATACCGATGATGTGAGTGCAGAAGAGTTTCTTTTGCGGTAGCGTTGCTACGGGAGATGATTCAATGAGAGCGTTAAAGGGTTGAATGCGGTATGATTTTACTGCAGAGTCCAGCGATACAGTCGTCTTAAATATCTTTTTATATAGGGAAGTCGAATCGATTGATTCGGCTTCCTTCTTGTTTCGGAAAAATAAAGGCCTTTATCTTTCTTAAAAAGACAATTGTTTGTTTGAAGAATAAAGTATATACTGTTTTTAAATAAAACCTACTTAGGAGGGCGTGATAGATGGGATTTTTGGAGGACTTATCCGATAAGATTACAAAAGGTGGCGCAACAGTAGCACAGAAAGCAAAAGAAGTTTCTGAGATTGCCACACTTACAGCCACAGTTGAAAAAGAAAAAATCAACTTAGACAAGCTTTATATGCAGGCAGGAAAGCAGATGTACGAAGAAAAAAGAGAGGTACTTGCCACAAACTTCCCTGCAAGTGTAGCTAAGATTGATGAAACAATTAAAAAGATTGAAGATGCAAGAGAAGCAATTAAGGTTGCAAAGGGCGTTTCCGTTTGTCCCGGATGTGGAAAAGAGGTAGAAAGAAACGTTAGATTTTGCCCTTACTGCGGAGCTTCCATGACGATTAAGCAATAAATAATAAATCTTTCACGATAGATTTATTCTTATTATGATGCTACAATGAAGTTGCCGAGTGATACGGCAACTTTATTCATTTATATAAGGAAAGAAAAACATATGATAGGGCTTATAGTTGCTTATACGAGAAACCGAGCAATTGGTAATAAAGGTCAGATACCTTGGAGAATTAAGGGTGAACAGAGACGTTTCAGGGAACTTACAACCGGAAACGTTGTTATCATGGGAAGAAAATCTTATGAAGAAATCGGCCGTCCCCTTCCGAACCGCTTTAATATAATCGTATCCAGAACGGAAAAGTATGAAGATGAAAACCTTATTACGGTTCCTTCTTTAACAGAAGCGATCGAATATGCAAAGAAAAATCGCCCCGGTGAAGATATTTTCCTATCAGGCGGTGCAGGCATTTACAATGAAGGTTTACCCTTGGCTGAAAAACTTTTTGTTACTGAAATTGAAGCCACTGTTTTGGGAGATACTTATTTTCCCGAATTTGACGAAAGCCTATATGAAAAGACCATCGATGAGCATGTAGATGGCGACATTCCCTACACATATGTGACATACACAAAGAAATGAACGAATTTAAGACATTTGTAGATGTTAAAGACATCGATAAGCTAAACGAATTTTATAAAAACGGGTTTTATGCATCCGGCGAAATGCTTGTGATGGAGAAAACCTTTGTTGAAAAGCCTGAAGGGTACGTTGAAAAGTTTAAAGATTCAATGGTTGAAAAGTACGATACCGAGAATCTTACAGAGTATTTAAACGCAAATGCTAAGGGCTTTAAAAAGCAGGATCCATTGGAAGATATTTTGGATGAACTTTCTAATCCAAACAGTGCAATTTATGTATTAAGAGTAAAGGGCAAAATTGCAGCAAGCGTTACCGTATGGGATAGGGATGAAGAAACTATTTCGACTGAGAATATTTTCTGCGTTCCAAAGTATAGAGGTAAGGGCTATGCCACAAGGGTTCTTTCGGAAGCTTTGTGTGAAGCAAGAGACAGAGGTATTAAGAAGGCCCGCCTTACAGTTTACGCAAACGATACGCCGGCAATTTTAATGTATTTAAAGTTTGGATATAAGATTACCGGGATTTATCAGGAGTTTATGCATGAATAACGAGTTAACAAAAAAAGATATAGAAGATATGGAAGCCGAGATCGAGCACAGAAAGTGTGTAGTGAGAAAAGAACTTTTGGAGCATGTTAAAGAAGCCCGTTCTCACGGCGATTTAAGCGAAAATTTTGAGTATTACGCAGCTAAAAAAGAAAAGAATCAAAACGAATCAAGAATCAGATATCTGGAAAGAATGATTAGAACCGCAAAGGTTTTAGACGATGACAGCAAGGAAGACGAAGTCGGAATCAACAAAACGGTAACCGTTTATGTGGAAGAAGATGACGTTGAAGAAGAGTATAAAATCGTTACAACGGTAAGAGAAGATTCACTTCACGGACTTGTGAGCACGGAATCGCCCATGGGAAAGGCACTTCTTGGACACAAGGTTGGAGACAGAGTTGAAATTACCGTAAGCAAAGACTACAGCTACTTTGTGGTGATAAGAAAAATAGATAATTCTACTAAAGATGATGCAGGAGCTTTAAGAAACTTTTAATGGATAAGATTAAGATTGACGCGATTGAGGGGCCCGTCGATATTAAGATGAATGTTCCGGGTTCAAAAAACATAATAGCAAGAGCTATGATTTTAGGAGCACTTTCCGACGGAAAGACCGTTATATCAAATGCGGTTTTGACAGAAGACGGAAAGACTATGTTAAATGCCCTAAGAGATTTAGGGTTTAAAGTGTATTATAATGCAAGCCTTAAGGTGGTTAGAGTTTTTGGAGAGAACGGTAACATACCTTCAAAGGACGCTGCAATATATGTAGGTAACGCAGGACTTGCTGTCGGATTTTTGTCAGCACTCCTCGCATTTTCGGATGGTACTTATGTGGTCAATGCATCACCTGCATTGTCAGCCCGTCCGCTAAAAAGTGTTATTTCAGCTTTAAGAAAATATGGCGCCAAGGTTACATGCCTTAATAAAGAAGGTCATCTTCCTTTTAGAATCGTGGGAAGAAAGCCCAAGGATAATGAAATCATTTCAATGGAGATAGATGCAAGCGAAAATGCTCAGTTTTTAAGCGGTGTTTTGATGGCTCTCGGCTGTTTACCAAATCGGTCAACAATAAAAGCCGTTAAATTACCCCATGTTTCTTACACCGATGCTACCTTGGAAATGATAAGGGAAGTAGGCGGAAGCTTTACAAGCGAAGAAAACGTATTTCATTGTAAAGGAGGAAAGCCGTATCTTGCAAAAGAAATACTTACAGACACAGATGTTTCTTTGGCCTGCTTTTACTATGCGGCTGCATTTATGCTCGGAGGAAAGTGCCAAATCGGAGGCATGGATGTATCGAGAAACCAGCCCGACTTAACTTTCTTTGAACGCTTGGAAGAATACGGAGCTTTAATTGATTACGATAACGGATATGCTTTAGAAAGCAGGGATAAAAACTTCCCTGAAGGAAACACCACAATCGATATGTCCGATTATTCCGACCAGGTTGCAATGATGGCAATTTTAAGTGCCTTAAGAAAAGGAAAGACAAGGCTTACAAATATAGCACACATAAGAAATGGTGAGTGCGATGCAATTTCCGTTATAAAAGACAATCTTGAAAAGTGCGGAATTGATTGTAAAGAGGGAAAAGATTTCCTTGAAATAAAGGGCGGAAAAATAAAGGGCGCCAAAGTCGATCCCCACGGGGATTGGAGAATCGCCATGGCATTTTCCGTACTGGGCCTTTTAACCGGCAACATGGTTATAAAGAATCCTGATTGCGTAAAGCATATATATGAAAACTTTTATGATGATATTTTAAAAATCAAAGGGGCGATTAACTAATCGCCCCAATAATCTATACTTTCCTGCGTTCGCAAACTAATGCCGAACATTCTTTGAAGAAAGTCCTCCTTTTCGTTAAACATTTCAGTTACAAAAACAGTTTTTTCTTCTACTTTGTAAAAAATGAAATTATGTTCTGCATGAAGGAACCGATACGGTGTCCGGATGTTTAGAATTGATTCTAAGGATGTACCCTTATACGGGTGAGTTTGAAGATCTTTTATTTCTAATTTGATTTTAGATATTATTCTAGTTTTTTTCTTCGTCCCATAATTGCTTTCGAGAGTTTTACTCAACTCACGCATCTTTTCTGCAACTGTGGGAGAGAGCTTTAGCGTATATAACAAACTTACTATACCCCCAAATCTTTCTCGAGGTCAGCAAAGTCTATCCAGCCTTCATCCTTTGCACGGTTTTCGGCTTGCTGTAGCTTAGCAAATAACTTGTAAGCAGCACGATAGCGGTCTAACTCATCTATCTCAGCCATAGTAAGTATGCCATACTCGCCATGACCGTTTCTTGTAAGGTAAACGCGCTGAGCTGTATCGACTTCTTTTAATACTTCGGTGTAATTTCTTAAATCGGATATCGGTTTAATATTAGGCATATGATTTCTCCTTTGACTTCATTATAAACACAAGGAAATAAATTTGCAACAAATTCACGTGCGAATTCATCAGCAAACCGGCGGACGGTTCAACGAACGTATTATGTATTTGACCATTTCTCTCAAAACTATTGCCATAACAGTGACTTTTATATATGATTATTCATGAGAAAACAAAAAGTTTTACTAAATATTGAGGGGGTAAAAATGAAAAAGGTATTATTGGGAACATTCTTATTATCTATCGGTCTATTTATGGCAGGCTGTTCTTTTTCTAAAGAGACAATGGAATCATCGGAACCTATCGGTGATTATCGATACAAATTCCTTACTGAGACACAAAGATTTGAAGGCGAAAGAGAAGACGTAATCAATATGTTGCTTAAAAGCGATGCTATGTATTATCTTTCCCACTATCAAAGAGAGGATTCAGATTACTATTTAATTACAAAGGCCGATTATAAGGGAGAGATTCTTAACCGCTTTGTGGTTTACGGAAATGTTGACAATCTCATGGGATGGAACATTTTAAATGACGGTAAAATTGTGGTGGCAGGGTACGGAGACAGCTCAGAGACAAACGTAGACATATACGATGAAAGCGGTAATATGCTTACCTACATCGATGCTTCCGTTGGCTTTTTTAACGGAGATACCCGCACGCTTTTTGAAACCAAGAATAATAAGCTTCTTGTAAGAGGAAAGAAAGAAATAGCTCTTTATGATACTACAGGTAAATTCATTTGCAAGAATGAAATCCCTAAAGAATCCAGGATAGTCACATCAGGCGACGCAGGTCTGTTCCTTTTATATAAGGATGGAGAAAAAGATTTAATGGCCAAGATAAATGAAGAAGATTTGTCTTTAGGCGAAGCCATAGAATGCCCTTATCCTTATGATAATTACGGTGTTGGTAACGGTGTGCTTGAGTATTTATTTACATATGATAACGGAGACTCTTTGTATGGATTCAGCGAATCAGAAGGCATGGTTGAAATCATAAGATTTGAGGATTCGGGCACTTACGGTTCAGGCGTTAATTGGTTTGAATTTGACGGAAAGCTTTTAACCTATTCACTGGCAAGCGGTGGCAGAGACCACGGTGATGATTCAATAGGCATAGTTTCTTCTTTTACTAAAAGAGATAAAGCAAGAGAAACTTTGGTACTTGCAACTCCTGATTATTCGGGAACAATGAATTATGCGGTATCTATTTTTAACGAAAGCAATGAAGACTATAAAATAAGAACCGTTAGGCCTGAGTACAGTGATGAAATTGAAGACTGGGAAGCCTATAAGTTTGATTGGATAAAAGAGGGGCTTAAAAACAAAGCCTTTGATATGGTCGCATTTGATGATAACAGGTATTTAAAGGATTTTTCATTTAAATTTCAGATAGCCTCCCTTGATAAGTTTATTAAGAAAGATGACGAAATAGATTTAGATGACTATTTTGAAAATGTAATTTCCACCGGAAAATGCGGAAGGAAACTTAAAGCTGTACCTACAGGTTTTGGCATTGACACCATGGTAATGAGCCGGAAAGAAGCCGAAAAACTTGGAAACGGAAGCTATGAAGATTTTAAAAATTATATAAGCAGCAATCCAAACAGCTATAAAACCATATACGTTTTATCAAGGCCCGCTCTTCTTAAGTTATTAATTGAATTAAACAGTGATGAATTTATAAACGGGAAAAAGTTTAACTTTAACAACCAGGCATTTATTGATGTATTAAATGAAGCAAAGAGTTATTCCGATGAGGACTTTTATCCTCTGGGTTGGCCTGATGAAGAGAAAGAAGCTTTTGAAAGCGGAAAGACGACTGTCGCTTATCACACCTTAGATAGTATGTATGATTACGTATACTATTCTGACTTTATTTTTTCAGAACCCATTGAATTTGTAGGTCTTCCCACAAAGTCAGGCGCAAACAACACTTTGACAACAAGAACTCTTGTATCACTTTCTGCGTGGAGTGATAAAAAGGATGCCGCATGGCAGTTTATTAAGTACTTTTTGTCGGATGAGTTTTACGAAGGATGGAATTATGGCGCTGTTCCCATAAATAAAGATATTTATTATAAAAATTCAAGTGAAATGGGATATGAAGAAATTTGGGATTCAAATGCCGAAGTGATTAAGTTAAATCCTCCCACACAAGAAGAGATTGATGCATTCTTTGATTTGATTTCATCGGCTAAGCCTAAAGAAGAAAGCCCTATTCCAAAGGAAGTAATGGATATAATAGATGATGAAGCAAGGCAATACTTTGGAAGGCAAAAAACTGCCGAAGAAGCCGCAGAGGCAGTTCAGGAAAGAGTAAATAAATATAGAAAAAAGAATTGGTAAAACAAAAAGGCTACGGGATCACTTCCCGTAGCCTTTCTTTAAATTATCCCAAGATTAGGTATTAAACAATCTTCTCACCAATCCGTCGGCTGTCTGATTTTGATTTTTTACAAGCATATTCTGGAAATCAGAAATGTTTTGCTGAGTCTTGTATCTACCGATGGATTTTTCCATTTCCGCATCGCGAATCTTCGCATAAGCTGCGGTTGTGTTTTCTGCCGTCGCATTATTGGCGGCGATGATGTGTTCCATGCCGTTTTCTTTGGCTCCGAATTTACTTCTAAGTGCTGAGTTATCGGTTGAAGCTTTTGAAATGGCATCTGCACTTAATGAATCAAAGCTCGTGTCCACATCGCCAAGCATCTTTGTTTCATTATAAACGGCACCGTTTTTAACCTGATCCATTGTAGCCTTCAAAGCATTGTTTGCGGTTTGAAGGGTGTAGACATCGGAAGCGGACATTGTGCCGTTCATTGCCCTTATTGAGTTTTGATACATATCATTGGACACTTCGGATATTTCTGCCAAAGCGCCTTCCGCAACCTTATATGAGTCGATTTCGCTTGAGTAGTTCTCGGTTTGCTTGTTCATGGACTTAATCTGTTCCATCATTTTTTCAGAGATGGCAAGCCCTGCAGCATCATCTTTTGCTGAATTGATTTTCTTGCCGGAAGCAACTTCTTCACCGGCTTTATGTATATTCTTTTGTGTGTATTTTGCCTGGTTAGCATAAAAGTCAGATCCGCTGTTAATACGAGTTACCATAGGATACCTCCTTTGTAAAAACACAAACGGGAAGGTACTATTACCTCCCCGATGTCTGATTATTATACCACTTATTGACACGCCCGTCAAATCGGCTTTTTTTGACAAATACGCCCCAAGAAACTATACTGTATATGTATGTGGTCTTATAAACTAGGAGGTTTATATGTTTGATACTGTTATAATCGGAGCAGGCCCTGCGGGAATGAGCGCAGCGGTTTATGCAAAAAGGGCGGGGTTAAATGCACTTTTACTTGATGAAAGTCCGGTTTACGGAGGCCAGGTTTTATCCACATATGAAGTAGATAATTACTTAGGCATCCCGGGTGTTTCGGGTATGGAATTATCCGAAATGTTTACAAAGCACGTAAACAGTACCGAAATTGAGAAGAAATCAGGTTTCGTGAGTGAAATCAAGAAAGAAAAGGATTTCTTTAAATTAGTTTTAAAAGATCAGGAAATTGAAACAAAGACCGTAATATTGGCAACAGGTGCGGTACATGCTCACCTTGGTGCCAAGGGCGAAGACGAACTTGGAGGCATGGGCGTTTCTTATTGCGCCACATGCGACGGAGCTTTCTTTAAAAAGCAGGACGTTTGCGTTATCGGTGGTTCCGATGTTGCGGTTGAGGATGCCATCTATTTGGCAAGAACCTCTGCACATGTGTACTTAATTCACAGAAGAGACACTTTAAGAGCGGCACATTCACTTGTTGAAGACTTAAAGAAATGTGAAAACGTGACTTTCGTCTGGAACAGCGAAGTGGTTTCTTTTAACGGAGACGGAGAACTTGAGAACGTTACTATCAAGAACAAAGTTACCGGAGAAGAAAGTGTTTTGAACGTGGCAGGTGCATTCGTGGCAGTTGGTATCAAGCCCGGAACCGACCTTGTTAAGAACTTGGTTGAACTTGACGAAGGCGGATATGTTGTTGCCGGTGAAGACGGAAGAACTTCTCTTAAGGGCTTGTATGTTGCAGGTGATATCAGAAAGAAACCCATGCGACAAATCATTACGGCTGTGGCTGACGGAGCAAATGCGGCATCGTCTGTAGCAGCAGATATTAGATAAGGATGCGAGAATGAAGAAAAAAGGGTTATTACTGGCAGGTTTTGCTGTCGGGGCGCTGTATGCTTTTTCGCCGATTCAGGCGTATGCGGGCGTGCCGGAAGCTGAAATAACAACCTGCGTCGAGGTAGTGGACAACCGCGAATACGCAGACCTTGTAATCGCAGTTGTGGATAACAGTTACGTTAATATAAGAAAGGGTCCCGGAACGGACACGGAGGTGCTTGGTAAGCTTTACAACCATTCGGTTGGTCACTTCTTGGAAGAGACAGACGGATGGGTGAAGATTAAGAGCGGTACCGTTGAAGGATATGTAAGCAGCGAATGGGTAATAAGAGGTCTTGATGCTTTAAAGATAGCAAAAGAAGTTGAAGTTACCTACGCAACCATCAACACAGGTACACTTAATGTTAGAAGCAAGCCCACGACTGAGTCCTCAATACTTGGTACCTTTTCAAAGGGCGACGAACTTGTTGTTATTACTACCGAGGACGGATTTGCCAAAGTTACCTATAACAATAAAGAAGGTTACATTTCACTTGAATATGTAGACATTCATACAGAGTTTGTGGAAGCAGAATCCATAGAAGAAGAAAGAGCAAGACTTGCGGCTGAAGAAAAAGCAAGAAAAGAAGCCGAAAGAAAAGCTCAGGCAGCAATTGCGGCTCAGCAGGCAGCACAGCAGGCTCAGGCAAATGCCCAGGCACAGGCTCCTGCTTATACTCCTTCCGGTGATTCGGCAAGCTTAGGACAGCAGGTAGTTGATTACGCTGTACAGTTTGTAGGTAATCCTTATGTATACGGCGGCACATCACTTACAAACGGATGTGACTGTTCCGGATTTGTTCAATCGGTTTACAAACACTTTGATGTAGCACTTCCAAGAACCGGACAAAGGTATTCCGGTTACGCCATCGGATCCTTGGCAGAGGCTCAGCCCGGTGACATTCTTTGCTACTCAGGTCATGTGGCAATCTATATGGGCAATGGTCAAATTGTTCACGCAGCCACTCCTTCACAGGGTATCGTAATCGGTGATGCATGTTACACCACTATAATCGGTATCAGAAGAATATTCTAAACTGAATACTAAACTTAAACATCCATGTGGATAACACATGGATGTTTTTATTTGTAAAGCGACAATTTATTGCTTTAAAACGCCTAATTAAAGAAGTGTGATTTTTTTAAGTTTTCAGACATTTTATCCAGAGCTTACAAGCCTTATGTACAGGGCGTTTCAAAGAAACTGGTACCATAATCCCACGAAAATTTGTTACCGAATCGGTCAATAATTTTTGACACTGATTCCGACCTTTTTAACCTCTTTGTATAAATTTCACAAAAGTGACCTCATTTGGGGGTGAAATTGAAAGTGACAGAAGTGTAGACCTAAAAAGTTATCCACAATTTTTTGGACGCTTTTTGGGCAAAAAACGACTTTTCAACCGAGTTATCCACAATGTCCACTAAAAAATGTGTGTAAAAGTGACACGAAAACCACAAATTTTTTAAACAAATGTTTGTGTGTATTATGACGAAAATCGGCAAAAAATCTCTTTTTTTTATCTTTCCCTTGACTTTTCCTTCGTAAAATGCTGAGGGCAATATTGTTTTAATAAAGTTTATAAAAGTATTATTTTTAAAAATAGCTAAATAATTGGATAATTATCTGACGATATGCTATAATTGTCTTACGCGATAGAGCAATACAATACCACTTAAGAAAGGGTGATGTGTATGAAATTTACTATACTTGGAAAGAACATTAATGTAACAGAGGGTCTTAGATCGGCTGTTGAAGACAAGATAGGAAAGCTTGAGAAATACTTCAGCCCCGATACCGAAGTGCACGTTACACTAAGCGTCGAGAAAGAAAGACAAAAGATCGAAGTTACGATTCCTGTTAAAGGAAATATTATCCGTTCCGAACAAGTTTCAAATGATATGTATGTATCCATTGACCTTGTAGAAGAAATAATCGAAAGACAGTTAAAGAAGTACAAAACACGAATCACAGACAGAGCACAGAACGCAGGCTCCTTCAAACGTGAATTTGTGGAAAACGATTATGTTGATGAAGAAGAAATAAAGATTGTCAGAAACAAGCGCTTCGACATCAAGCCCATGTATCCTGAAGATGCATGTGTACAGATGGAGCTTTTGGGACACTCCTTCTTCGTATTTGTAAATGCAGAAACCGACCAGGTTTGCGTAGTTTACAAACGTAAAGGTGGCACCTACGGCCTCATCGAAGCCGACTACTAAACTCTTCTGAACTTAGGGACTCAAGATTATCTTGAGTCCTTTTTTTATTGCCTCGGCCCGGGGATATATGTTGTTTTTCGACCCGCTCTCGCTTAGGGTCTACGCTTCGCTTCGGTCGGGTCAGAACCAAGGTCCCCCAGACCTTGTTCCCCTCCGCACCAACGGCCGCAGGCTATAAAGAAGCCTGCTCACTAAACTCGCCGTTCCCAACAGTCCGGCTCGTTAAGTGCCGGGGCTCCATAAAGTCTCAAAACAACATATATCCCCGGGCCGAGGCGTAAATTTAAGATTTCTTTAGAAAATCTATAGATTTAGTTGCATTTGAATTTTAGATTTGGGAGATATGCTAACAATCGAAAAGCCGAGAGGCGAATCTACTGTGAGGGACAGATATGGATGCAAATATAATAATGGAGTATTTCGCGAAGTACGGGATGATTGCGGTTTTTGTTATGGTACTTCTGGAATACATGAATCTGCCGGGATTTCCGGCGGGAATCATCATGCCGCTTTCGGGCATGATGGCCGCAAGCGGTCATAACAGTTTCTTTGTGACTATGGTTGTGACAACCGCTGCGGGAGTGTTAGGAAGCGAAATTTTATATCTACTCGGTCGTTTTGGCGGCCCGCCACTTGAAAGGTTTGTTGAAAAACACTTTCCCAAGGTCCTTCCTTCAATTGAAAAGTGTAATGAATGGATAAGAAGGAGAGGGTACACGGGAGTGTTTGTGGCAAAACTTATTCCTGCGGTAAGGACCTTAGTGTCAATACCTGCAGGGATGGCGAAAATGGAACCGATAAAGTATACCCTTTGGTCTGCTGCAGGCGTTGTGATTTGGAACGCTGCGTTTGTGGGAGCCGGGTACTTTCTTGGCGAAGGAGCATTAAAACTACTGGGGTGAGATATGAAAATTGCGTTAATGACTAACAACTATAAGCCTGTTGTGGGAGGAGTCCCCATTTCTATCGAAAGGCTTGCCAAGGGCCTTAGGTCACTTGGCCATGAAGTTACTGTTTTCGCACCTACTTATGAGGGGGTGGGTGAAGAAAAAGGAGTGTTTAGATATAAAACATTGATTAAGGAATTTAAGGGCGGAGTGGTGCTTCCGAATTCTTTGGACCCTGCAATCGAAAAGGAGTTTAAAGAAGGAGGATATGATGTTATCCATGTTCACCACCCGGTTTTGATAGGAAACACGGCAGTGCACCTTTCAAAAAAATATAACATTCCCCTTACCTTTACATACCACACAAGGTATGAACAATATTTAAGCTATGCAAACACCATAAAGCGCTTGGATACGCTGTCTTTGCATGATGGACCGATTGGGTCAATGTCTAGAAATATAAGAGGTTTTATTAATGACAGGGCAGTGCCTATGTACATTCGTTCCTTTTCTAAAAGATGCGATTTTGTATTTGCGCCAACTCCCGGCATGAAGGATTATTTAAATAAAGATTGTAAGGTAGAAGAAGGAAAGTTACGTGTTCTTCCTACGGGGCTTGAAGAAACCGAATACTCTCCAGAGAGAGAAAAGATAAAAGCTATCAGAAAGAGGTATATTCAAAACGGCGAGTTTCTTTTTACATCCGTAAGCAGAATATCGCAGGAAAAAAACATAGACTTTTTATTAGATGCTGTTGAATGTTTAAAGAAAAAGACCGCTATACCCTTTAAACTTTTAATGATCGGGGAGGGTCCCGAAAGAAAAAGATTTGAAAGCGAAGTAAGAAAAAGAGGCTTGGATGAAATAGTTTTCCTTGGAAATGTGGATAATGAGGAAATCAAAAACTACTTGGCCGCATCGGACGCCTTTCTTTTTGCATCAAAGTCTGAGACCCAAGGCATAGTGATACTTGAAGCATTGGCAGTTTCGGTGCCGGTAATAGCGGTTAAAGCGACAGGGGTTGAAGATGTGGTAAAAGACGGAGAAAACGGTATCCTTACATCCGAAAATGTTGAAGAGTTTTCTTTAAGGCTGTATGCTTTTATGAGAGGCAACATTAATATTGATATCATGGAAGAAAAAGCATTAAAGACGGCAATGGAATATAAAGAAGAAAAAGTCGCTTTTGCCGCGCTTAATGCCTACAAAGCAGCCATTAACACAAGACGGTACATGACGGGGAGAAAAGAACATGGAGAAAAAGTATTGCATATTGCTGGTTGAGGATGATGTTGAAATTAGAAACGGTATTGAGATTTATCTAAAAAACCAAGGATATGACGTTATAAAAGCAGGTAACGGTGAGGAAGGCCTTAAGGCTTTGGAAGGCGCCACCGTGCACCTTGCAATTTTGGACATTATGATGCCTGTAATGGACGGCATCACAATGCTTATGAAGTTAAGAGAAAAGAAATATGAATTTCCGGTTCTGATGCTTACAGCAAAGTCAGAAGAAGTGGATAAAATAATGGGCCTTAACATGGGGGCCGACGATTACATCACAAAGCCCTTTACACCTTTAGAATTACTTGCAAGAGTTAACTCCCATTTAAGGCGTTATTCAAGGTATTTGGACGCGTTGACCAAATCGGACAACGAGACAAATGAGCGAATTATTACAGTGGGTGGACTTGAATTAAACGAAGATACCGTACAGGTGAGTGTGGACGGAAAAGAAGTAAAGCTTACCCCCATTGAATTTAAGATACTTCAGTTACTTATGAAGACTCCCGGCAAGGTTTTTTCAGCCGATGAAATTTATGAATCAGTATGGAATGAGCGGGCCATCAACACAGACACCATTATGGTGCATGTAAGAAATATAAGAGAAAAGATAGAAGCCGATCCAAAGAAGCCTATGTATTTAAAGGTTGTCTGGGGAGTGGGCTACAAGATTGAGAGGAGATAGAGATTGTGAAAAAGTTTGTAAGTACGGATATTTTCAAGTGGCTTATAGCCTATGTGATAATGACGTTTCTTTTGGTGGTGCTTGCAATATTTGAACGCCTTGCAATATATGGACGCTTAGGCGGTATAGGCCTTGGATTTGGAGACTTGGCGTGGCTCATTATTCCAATGGCACTTCCTCTAATAATCAAAGAAACCGAAAACTTAAAGGATCACAGATTTTTTAAAGCGGCAAATCCTGAGATTGTTGCAGTAGCTTTCTTTTTTGGCGCAGCAAATATCAGATCCTTTTGGCTGTTTGCAAGATTTGTGGACGGAACCCTTGAAGATGTATACGGATTTTCCATTATCGGATGTATATTTTCGACCTTTTGTTTATTCTATACAGGCACTGTAATTGTGCAGGCTATCAGGTACGAGAAGGTTGAATTTTTAAAGAAAAGCTGGCTTTATAAGCTGTTTCTTTTATTAGATAAGGTAAGAGAAGACTTTGTAAATTCCTTTATCCACACAAATATTTCTGAAATGTCAAAAAAACAGATTGCGAAATTTGTTATTTGGCACGGAGTGATTGTTGCTATTTTCTGTGTCTGGTGGTTTGCGGGCCTTATCCTTTTAGTGCCGTATTGTTTCTTGATGTACAGGCTCTTAATAAAGTCTTTTACAGATATGAAGAAACAGTACTGTACTTTAGAAGAAACCACAAAGGCTATGGCGGAAGGAGACTTGGATGTCCCGTTGCCTGAAGATAAGGGGCTTTACGAAAGCGTTTACGATAACCTTACAACCGTAAAAGAGGGCGCAAAGAAAGCAATTTCCGACGGAATTAAGAGTGAGCGCATGAAGGTTGACCTTATCACAAACCTTTCTCACGATTTAAAGACTCCTCTTACGGCTCTTATTACTTATATAGATTTACTTAAAGAAGAAAAGGACGAAGAAAAGAGAAAAGAGTACCTTGATATCTTAGATAAAAGAAGCGACAGACTAAAGCTTTTGGTTGAGGACCTTTTTGAAGTAACAAAGGCAACCACCGGAAACATAAAGGTAGATATGGTAAAGATGGACATATCGAATCTTGTTAAGCAGGTTCTTTTTGAATATAAGGACAGACTAAAAAAAGAAAAGCTTGAGCTTGTGGAAGAAATACCTTCTGAAAAGCTTAACGTTATGGCGGATTCTCAAAAGACCTATAGAATTTACGCCAATTTATTTGGAAATATCGCAAAGTATTCGGCGCCTCACACAAGAGTTTATGTGACGGTTAAAGATAACGGAAAAGAAGTGATTACGACACTTAAGAATATTTCAAAAGACAGACTTCCTTCTGATATAAGCAATTTAACGGAAAGATTTGTAAGAGGTGATGAATCAAGAAACACAGAGGGAAGCGGGCTTGGCCTTGCAATTGCAAAGAGCTTTTGCGATTTACAAAATGCAAAGTTAGGACTTTTTGTGGACGGAGATTTATTTAAAGTAGAAATTGTTTGGAGGAAGTTGGCAGAAGAGTAAAATTTTGGGATAGAAAGTGAGGTACATACTATGAGGTTTGGGCTTAACAGATCGAAACTTAAAACTATTGCGCTTATATTTATGGTGATTGACCATATTGGGTTATTTTTGCCCGGTGTCTTTGGACTGATGTCACACCCTATAACCAGATTTGTGGCACCGCTTTTTGCCTATCTGATGGTGGATGGTTTCTTTTATACAAAATCAAGAGGCAAGTATTGCTTAAGGCTTTGGATAGCTGCGATTTTAATGCAGATAGGGGATGTATTGTCGTTTCTTGTTTTTAAAGAAAACGGAATACAAAACAATATCTTTTTGACTTTGGCTTTGGGTTTTTCGATTATCTGGTTATTTGAAATTGCAAAAGTAAGTGAAGCGAAGGGAAAGAAAATAGGATTCAGAATTTTGGCAATAGTACTTACGCTTATTTCTATTACTTTGAGCGGAGTCTGGATTCCTCTTTGCTTTGGATGTAAACTGGGGGTTGAGGGAGGACTTGAGTTAATTCCCTTTATATTGATTGTTTACTTCTTTTATAAGAGTAAGTGGAAGCAGGCGGTTGGAATCTTTGCCTACAGTATGCTTCAGTTGTTCTTGCTTTACGGTGGAATTGAAATGTTTAGCGACCTTCAAATGCTTTGCATAAACTGCGAGTGGATGACCTTTATTGTGATTCCTTTCATATTCCTATATAACGGGGAGGAAGGAAAGAAGTCGAAATTTGGAAAGTGGTTCTTCTACGTGTTCTATCCGTTGCACTTGTGGGTGATTGAAGCGGTTAGGATGATGGTGGGGTAGGGATGGAGAGCGATGGAGTATTCGCAATCCCGCCCGCTTCGCGTGCTTTCCCGCGCTACGCGCTAAGATTGCTCATATGGGGGAGCCCGTGAATATAACTGATATTTTGCCCGAAGCGTGATGCTTCGGGCTTTTTTACATTTGCTTACATTTATCCGCAGGCATTCACGGCGTGGCTTCGCCACACGCCACTTCGTGGCTACAGCGAGCACATAACCAATCCCTTTCGTGCAAGCACGACGGGCTTGGCTTTATGCTCACTGCTCACCGTGAATGTGGAACTGTGCCCGTGAAAGAGGGGCAAAAGTTAATAAAATGTTCACTGTTATAAGGTAAAATATCCGTTGCATCATGGGCATCTGTGTGATAAAATATCCACTGGTATATGATAAAAATTTAACAATACATTTTTAAGGAGATTATTTATGGCAAAAAAAGTTGTTTTGGCAGGCGCATGCCGTACAGCAATCGGAACAATGGGCGGCTCTCTTTCAGCTATTCCCGCTGCTGAACTTGGTGCAATTGTAATCAAGGAAGCAATTAACAGAGCAGGAATCAAGCCTACCGATGTTGAGCACGTATACATGGGATGTGTTATCCAGGCAGGACAGGGACAGAACGTTGCACGTCAGGCTTCCATCAAGGCAGGTCTTCCCATCGAAGTACCCGCTGTTACCACTAACGTTGTTTGTGGTTCAGGTCTTAACTGTGTTAACCAGGCAGCACAGATGATCATGGCAGGAGATGCAGACGTAGTTATCGCCGGTGGTATGGAAAACATGTCAATGGCTCCCTTCGCACTTCCTCAGGCTCGTTACGGTTACAGAATGATGTGGCCCAGCCAGAGCCAGGGTGGTTTGGTGGATACAATGGTTAAGGATGCTTTATGGGATGCATTCAACGACTACCACATGATTACAACTGCAGATAACGTAGCTAAGCAGTGGAACCTTACAAGAGAAGAACTTGATGAGTTCGCACTTAAGAGCCAGTTAAAGGCTTGCGCAGCTATTGAAAACGGAGCATTCAAGAAAGAAATCGTTCCCGTTGAAATCAAGAAGAAAAAAGAAACAGTTATTTTTGATACAGATGAAGGCCCCAGACAGGGTTCAACAATCGAAGCACTTGCTAAGCTTCGTCCTTTGAATCCCGACGGAGTTGTTACAGCAGGTAACGCTTCAGGTATTAACGACGGTGCTGCAGCAATCGTTGTTATGTCAGAAGAAAAAGCTAAGGAACTTGGCGTTAAGCCTATGGCTACATTCGTAGCAGGCGCACTTGCAGGTGTTGATCCTACAATCATGGGTATCGGACCTGTAGCAGCTACAAAGAAGGCAATGGCTAAGGCCGGCTACAAGATTGAAGACTTCGACATCATCGAAGCCAACGAAGCTTTCGCAGCTCAGTCAGTAGCAGTTGGTAAGGACTTAGGTATTGATGTTGATAAGCAGCTTAACCCCAACGGTGGTGCTATCGCACTTGGTCACCCCGTAGGAGCTTCAGGTGCTCGTATCCTTGTTACACTTCTTCACGAAATGGAAGCAAAGAACGCTAAGAAGGGTCTCGCAACTCTTTGTATCGGCGGCGGTATGGGCTGTGCAACAATCGTTGAACGTGACTAATTTTAATAAGTAAATAAACCATATCCGAGGACAGTTTCTTCCTCGGATATTGGTGCGTTTAATAGAGACACTAAGGTAAATAGGAAAAGGAGTACAAACATGGGATTTGTTTTGTATGAACAAAAGGGCGCTATCGGTGTTATCACCATCAACCGTCCCGAAGCATTAAATGCACTTAACTCTCAGGTTCTTGATGATCTTGAAGCAACATTTAAGGGCGTAAACTTGGATGAGGTACGTTGTCTTGTACTTACAGGTGCCGGCGAAAAGTCATTCGTTGCAGGTGCCGATATAGGCGAAATGAGCACACTCACAAAGAAGGAAGGCGAAGCATTCGGTAAGAAGGGTAACGATGTATTCCGTATGATCGAGACTTTCCCCATTCCCGTAATTGCAGCCGTTAACGGATTTGCACTTGGCGGCGGATGCGAAATATCCATGAGCTGTGACATCAGACTTTGCTCAGACAACGCTATGTTTGGTCAGCCCGAAGTTGGCCTTGGCATCACACCCGGCTTTGGCGGCACACAGAGACTTGCCCGTCTTGTAGGTCAGGGAATGGCAAAGCAGCTTATTTATACAGCTAAGAACATTAAGGCAGCAGAAGCATTAAGAATCGGCCTCGTAAATCAGGTTGTTTCAGCTGAAACAGATGAAGCAGGAAACGTGGTTAAGAGCGCTCAGGAAAATCTTTTGGCTGTAGCTGAAAAGATGGCAAACACCATCGCACTTAATGCACCCATCGCGGTTAGAAACTGCAAGAAAGCCATCAACGAAGGAACACAGGTTGATATGGACAAGGCTTTAGTAATCGAAGAAAAGTTATTCGGCGATTGCTTTGAAACCGAAGACCAGAAGGCAGGAATGGGTAACTTCCTTGAAAAGGATAAAGAAAAGAAATTAAAGGTAGTTCCTTTCAAAAACAAATAATATTTAGGAGGATTTAAAATGAAGGTAGGCGTTATTGGTGCCGGCACCATGGGACAGGGCATTGCTAAGGCATTTGCTCAGATCGACGGATACGAAGTAGCTCTCTGCGACATTAAGCAGGAATGGGCTGAAGGCGGAAAAGACAAGATTGCAAAAGGTTATGCAAAGCTTGTAGAAAAAGGTAAATTAACACAGGAAGAAGCTGACAAGATTGTTGGCAAGATCACTCCCGGTCTTAAGGAAAACCTTTGTGCAGACTGCGATTTAATCGTTGAAGCTGCATTTGAAAATATGGAAGTTAAGCAGACAACATTTAAGGAACTTGACGCTATCTGCAAGCCTGAATGTGTATTTGCTTCAAACACTTCTTCACTTTCTATCACAGAAATCGGTAACGGAGTAAACAGACCTGTAGTAGGTATGCACTTCTTCAACCCCGCTGACAGAATGAAGCTCATCGAAGTTATCGCAGGCGTTAACACACCCGCTGAAACAGTAGAAGCTATCAAGAAGATTTCTGTTGAAATCGGAAAGACACCCGTACAGGTTAATGAAGCTGCAGGTTTCGTTGTAAACCGTATTCTCGTTCCTATGATCAACGAAGCAGCTTTCATCAAGATGGAAGGTGTATCAGACATCGAAGGTATCGACGCAGCTATGAAGCTTGGTGCAAATCATCCCATGGGTCCCTTGGAACTTGGCGACTTCATTGGTCTTGATATCTGCCTTGCTATCATGGACGTTCTTTACAAAGAAACAGGCGATTCTAAGTATCGTGCATGCCCTCTTATCAGAAAGATGGTTCGCGGCGGTAACTTAGGTGTTAAGTCAGGTAAGGGATTCTACATCTACAATGCTGACAGAACTAAGACCCCTGTAGATGCTCAGTAATTTAAGCTAGTAAATAATTTACAAAGGAGAATAAATCATGGATTTTTCTTTAACAAAAGAACATGAAATGGCGAGACAGTTATTTAAAGATTTCGCTGAAAATGAAGTAAAGCCCCTCGCACAGGAAATCGATGAAGAACACAGATTTCCCAGAGAAACCGTAGATAAGCTTGCTAAGTATGGTTTCCTTGGAATCCCTGTTGCAAAAGAACTCGGCGGTCAGGGCTGTGACGTTTTGACATACGCTATGTGTGTTGAGGAATTATCAAAGGTTTGCGGTACTACAGGTGTTATCGTATCTGCGCATACATCACTTTGTGTAGACCCTATTATGACTTTTGGTACACCCGAACAGAAAGAAAAGTATGGTAGACCCCTTGCAAAGGGCGAAAAGCTCGGTGCATTCGGTTTAACTGAGCCCGGTGCAGGTACCGATGCTCAGGGTCAGCAGACAAAGGCTGTTTTGGACGGAGACGAATGGGTACTTAACGGTTCCAAGTGCTTCATCACAAACGGTAAAGAAGCTGATGTATATGTAATCTTTGCTGTAACAGGAAAGATTGAAAAGCGCGGCAAATTCATCAAAGAAATTTCTGCATTCATCGTAGAAAAAGGTACACCCGGATTCACATTCGGTACCAAAGAAAACAAGATGGGTATCTGCGCATCATCTACTTACGAACTTATCTTTACAGACTGCCGTATCCCCAAGGAAAACATGCTTGGACAGCAGGGTAAGGGCTTCAACATCGCAATGCACACTCTTGACGGCGGACGTATCGGTATCGCTGCTCAGGCTCTTGGTATTGCAGAAGGCGCTCTTGAAACAACAATCGCTTATGTAAAAGAAAGAAAGCAGTTTGGTAAGACAATCGCTCAGCAGCAGAACACTCAGTTCCAGCTTGCTGACATGGCTACAAAGGTAGAAGCTGCTAAGTTACTTGTTTACAAGGCAGCTATGAAGAAAGACGAATACACAAAGAATCCTAAGATTTCTTACTCTGTAGAAGCAGCTATGGCTAAGCTTTACGCAGCAGAAGTTGCTATGGAAGTTACCACAAAGTGCGTACAGTTACACGGTGGTTACGGCTACATTAAGGAATACGGTGTTGAGCGTATGATGAGAGACGCAAAGATCACTGAAATCTATGAAGGTACCAGTGAAGTTCAGCGTATGGTCATCAGTGCCAACTTATTAAAGTAGGAGGAACGAAACATGAAAATTATCGTATGTATAAAGCAGGTTCCCGATACTAAGGGTGGCGTTAAGTTCAACCCTGACGGAACTTTGGACAGAGGCGCAATGCTTGCTATCATGAACCCTGACGACAAGGCAGGTCTTGAAGCAGCTCTTCGCTTAAAGGATCAGTACGGCGCAGAAGTTACCGTACTTACAATGGGTCTTCCCAAGGCAGCTGACGTATTAAGAGAAGCTATCGCTATGGGAGCAGACAAAGGAATTTTGGTTACAGACCGCGTACTTGGTGGTGCAGACACATGGGCTACATCAACAACAATCGCAGGTGCTATCCGTAACTTAGACTACGACATCATCATCACAGGACGTCAGGCTATCGACGGTGATACCGCTCAGGTTGGTCCTCAGATCGCTGAACACCTTGGAATCCCTGTAGTTTCTTATGCTCAGGAAATCAAAGTAAACGGAAACACAGTTACCGTTAAGCGTCAGTATGATGACAGATATCACATGGTAGAGGTTAAGACACCTTGTCTTATTACCGCTCTTTCAGAATTAAACGAGCCCAGATACATGACTCCCGGCGGAATTTTCGATGCTTGCAAAGCAGAGATCACAACCTGGGGAAGAGCAGACCTTAAGGACGTTGATGATTCTAATATCGGTCTTGCAGGTTCACCTACAAAGATCGCCAGAGCATCCGATAAGGTTAGAAAGGGTGCAGGAGAGAAATTTGTTCCCGAAACACCTACCGAAGCTGTTGACATTATTGTTGGCAAGCTTAAGGAAAAGCATGTTATCTAATAAGGAGGCTAAAGTAATATGAACTTAGAAGAATATAAGGGAGTATTCGTGTTTGCGCAGCAGGTTGACAACAAAGTTGACGGCATCGCTTACGAATTACTCGGTGAAGCAACAAGACTTGCAGCGCCTTTGAACGCTAAAGTCACAGCAGTATTGGTAGGTTCAGGCATTAAGAACCTTGCAGACTCTCTTGCAGAGTACGGTGCAGACAGAGTTATCGTTGTTGACGATCCCGAGCTTAAGGATTACAGAACCGAACCCTACGCTCACGCTCTTGCATCTGTTATAAATGAATTCAAGCCCGAAATCATGCTCGTTGGTGCAACAGCTATCGGACGTGACTTAGGCCCTACAGTTTCAGCCAGAGTAGCAACAGGTCTTACAGCTGACTGTACAATGCTTGAAATCGGTGATTTCCCTCTTGTAGCAATCCCCGGTAAGGAATCAGAACAGAAGCACAATCAGCTTCTTATGACCCGTCCTGCATTCGGTGGTAACACAATCGCTACAATCGCTTGCCCCAACAACCGTCCTCAGATGGCTACAGTTCGTCCCGGCGTTATGCAGAAGATCGAGCCTAAGAAGGGTGCTAAGGCAGAAATCGTTGAATTCAATCCCGGATTCACACCCAACAACAGATACGTTACCATCAAGGAAGTTGTTAAGGCTGTTAACGACGTAGCAGACATCATGGATGCTAAGATCCTTGTATCAGGCGGACGTGGAGTTGGTTCAAAAGAAAACTTCAAGATTCTTGAAGACCTTGCAGAAGTACTCGGAGGAACAGTTTCTTGTTCACGTGCCGTTGTAGATTCAGGCTGGAAGCCCAAGGATTTACAGGTTGGTCAGACAGGTAAGACAGTTAGACCCAACGTATACTTCGCAATCGGTATTTCAGGTGCTATTCAGCACGTTGCAGGTATGGAAGAATCAGACATCATCATCGCTATCAACAAAGATGAAGATGCTCCTATCTTCGATGTTGCAGACTACGGTATTGTTGGCGACTTAAACAAGATCGTTCCCGAACTTACCGCTAAGTTAAAAGCTGAAATCGCAGCTAAATAATGGTTACTAATTAATTAAATAGGTTCATTTAGGGCGCAACACTTCGGTGTTGCGCCTTTTTTTCATTTTTTGGCCCATGGTGGGCCAATACGGAATTTCCTGTATTTTGGGAGTAGTTTAAGGCCTTGTACCGGCCCATTCTACGTCTGTTTGGGCCAATACGAAAAAAATCGCAGATTGGGAGCATTTTCCCACATCGCGCCATCAATAATTTGCGAGGTGTGGGCTAATATGAATTCCATCTTAAATTGGGAGTAGTTTTTGACCAAAACTACTCCCAATTCAATACATTTTTCATATAGGGAGCAAAACCTGATAATACACCCTCAAAAGAGGCTAAATTTGCTCCCAATTTAAGCTACTTTTTCTATTAGCCCAGATAAGAATTGAACCACCGAGAGCGCAACAAGATTTCTTTTTAAATCACATCATTTTTCTTGGTAATAGCTTACACAGATGATAGAATATTATGTAATAGATAATTGATAATGCTTAATACGGAGATAATAGGTATATGAGGGGAAGAAAAGTTGCAGCTTTAGTTGTTTTATGCATTCTTTGCGGTTGTGGTCAGAAAGTAACGGGGACAATCATGCCTGAAGGCGATGGCTTTTGCTTAGATAATCAAGTTAGTTTGAATACACCTGAGAGTGAAGATTTATATGAAAATGATGAGGACTTTACACATTTCTTTTTTAAGGGGGAATTGGTTGAAATATCCGAATTTCTGGAGGGGGAACCTATCTGGTACACCAGAGGAGATGTGGATGGTGACGGAGCTGCGGAAATCGGTTTAATGTCAAGGCGCTTTATGTGTATTATTAAGCCGGAAAACAAAGAAATAATATTCGATGGACCAAATTACTATAGATTTTTAGATAGTGAGGGTGCCCATGGCCTTGTTTATGAAAGGCAGGGAGGCGCGCCGGATCATACGACGTGGCAGTATTTGACATTAGTAAAAGATGATTGGGAAACGGAATGCGAATGGGAACATTATGAATGGGATCCGTCCACTGATAAAGATCTATACTTGTTTGAAGGGAAAGAATACAGAGTCACTGAATGGTACGAACTGGCCGGAGACTATATTGACAAGAGTGAAAGAACAAGTCCATGGTTCGAAATAGAAACTCTGGATGGCGTTTTTGCAGGAAAAAGTGGCAAGTTATCGTTTGAAGAAAAAGTCAAAAAATATGAAGACGAAATTCTTGAAAAAGAACGACAGGAGTTAGAAAAGTTGGGGAATGAGTATAATATAGTCCCTTGTGCATATTACCGCAGAGTATGGAACTTAGATAACACAAGACTATATTTTTTCTCTGTTCGCATTGCTCCAATAAAGGAAGTTATGAATTCGTACTTGGTTAAGGAGACAGAAAATGGTGTTGAATGTATTTTTGACTACTTTTCATCTGCACGAATAGTGTATTCGCTGTATAACAGTTCGAAATACAATGGTGTTTTTATGAGACATTGTGGTTCGGGGGGAGCCGGTTATCAGACTGAAGACTTATGGTTTATAAATGGGGATGTTACGCCTGTATATTCAACAAGAACGACATGGCTTGCTGACTACCTGAGCTTTTACATGAGTGACGACTATCCTGAGGGAAGTAATCTGGAAACACTACTGGCTCAATCCGGTTTTATAGACAACTATATTAGCAATATTTGGATTAAGCAAATGAAAGTAGGCGATGAGGCGGTCTGGCTTGTTAATGGCTCTGACGATGCACAAGTAAAGCAGGCGCTTGATATTCTCAACGAATCCGATTTATCAGACAGAGTTATGTTTTGCTATGATAATGATGAATTCTTTGAAAAATGCGAAGAGCTAATCAATAGAAATGGTATTAGTATTGAAGAAGTATTAAATGGAAAGCCAACGGTAGGAGAGAGGTTGACTCTTTTCTGGCAGGAAGACTAGTGGAGGAATAATATGTCAAAGAAAAGAATTCTATGCTTCGGCGATTCACTTACTTGGGGATTTGACCCTGTAAGCAGGACAAGATTACCGGAAGATTCAAGATGGCCGAGAGTTTTGGGAGAGGCCCTTGGAAGTGAATATGAAATAATAGAAGAAGGACAAAATGGGCGCACGATTGCTTCAGATGATCCTGCGGAAGGAGAAAAGAACGGGCTTAAGTATATAGGCCCCTGCATGGAAAGCCATTCACCCTTTGATATTATTATCATCATGCTTGGTTCAAATGATTTAAAGAGAAAGTTTTCTTACTCCTCAATGGACATTGCGGGAGAAATGCAAATCATGATTGAAAAGATTAAAGCATACAATCATTTTAGATGCGGAGACTCCTTTAAGATTATCTTGATGTCACCGCCCTTCATCGCAGATTCCATAAAAGAATCATGGCTTGGGGATTGCTTTGGCTATGAAACGTCAGTTAAGGTATCAAAAGAGCTTCCTGACTGGTACGGTCAATTGGCAAAAATGTATGATTGCTACCACTTTGAAGCATCTAAGTATGTGGTTGCTTCAGATGCAGACGGATGCCACTTGGATAGTGAAAATCAGCGCAAATTGGGCCAAGAACTTGCTGAGTTTATAAAGAAGATGAGTGACAACTTAACAAAATAGTATTCATTTTAAGAAAATAGTAGCATTGGGAAAACTTGTTTGATATAATTGTTCACATAAGTTAGCCCTTAGGGGGCAGTTGTGGAGGTATGACCTTATATGGAAACTACTAATTCAGGCAAAGAAACTATTAATAAACATGCGGTTATTATGTATACCATTTTGGCTGTCACAATAACCCTTGGAAATGTTTACCAGTTTATATCTAAGGATATAACGATTGTAACATTGCTTGGTGTTGCGGCTTTTGCAGTTATTCCCGTTACCGCTTGTTGGATTGTTTATTTAAGAGACAATTACAGCGATTTGGTGAGACATATAATTGCGGTGGGTTTTGGAATCTTCTATGCGGTATGTTGCTTTACCGGTCACAGCAGATTGATTTTCGTTTATGCGATTCCCCTTTTGTTTGTGGTTGGAATGTACAATGACATGAAGTTTTCAATTACGGTTTCGGTTATCTGCTCAGCAATTGCTGTTTTCCACGGAGTATGGTTTACGGCAAGAGAAAACTGGGAGAGCGACTCAATCGATAACATGCTTATCGAAGTGCTCGTAATGATTTTTGTGGCACTTTTCTCAATACTTTGTAACAAAATTACTTCTAAGCTTAACGAAGATAAAGTCAGAGTTATAAATGAAACAAGTGAAAAATCCGGAGATCTTCTTCGCACAATAATGCAGACATCCGGAGAAATTACAGACGAAGTTAAAGTCATTTCCGAAAAGATGACTGAGCTTTCTACTTCAAGTGAAGAAACCCTTTCTTCCATGCAGGAAGTTCAGGCCGGAACCACAGATTCCGCTGAAAGCATTCAGAACCAGTTATATAAGACAGAAGAAATTCAGGTTCAGGTTGATAAGGTTACCGAGGCTTCAAAGAACATCGGCGACAACGTTGTAGTTACCGTTGATGCTTGCCACGAAGGCCGTGACAACATGAAGAAACTGATTGAACAGTCAGGTGTTTCCGAAAAGGCAGGAAACGATGTTCTTGGTGAAGTTGAAGGATTAAAGGCTTCAACAGAACAGATGGGCACAATCGTAGAGCTTATTAAGAGCATTGCTTCTCAGACAAGCCTTCTTTCTTTGAACGCATCAATCGAAGCTGCAAGAGCAGGTGATGCGGGAAGAGGATTCTCGGTTGTTGCAACAGAAATTTCTAACCTTGCTAACCAGACTCAGACAGCTACAGGAAACATTACAGACTTGATTGAAGGCCTTTCCGATAAGATGAACGTGGTTGTTGAAGCAATCAACTCACTTGTAGAAAGCAACAAGGTTCAGAATGAATCCGCAAACGTTACTGCCGGAAGCTTTGAAAAGATTATTGAAAGCATAAGAGAAATCAGAACCAATTCAAACAACCTTACAGGCGTTGTTGAAACACTTGTTAAAGACAACAACGAAATCGTTGAAAGCATTCAGAACATCTCGGCTATTACCGAAGAAGTTTCAGCTCATTCAACCACCACCTGCGAAGCAACAGAGCACAATAAAGCCGTTGTTGAATCGGTTCAGACATCTATCGAAAAGATGCTTAAACTTGCAGATGAATTAAAAGCACTTGAATAAAGAAAAATAAAGGGAAAAGGGGCTTGTAAGAGCCCCTTTTTTTACGCCTTTTAGTAGACTTTTACAAAACAGAGTGTTACAATTTTAACGATGATTTTTAAGGGTTAATTCATATTCCCTAAGATATAGATTTAAGGAGGATGC